>MDTC01157155.1_pt1 | contig 59210 bp, 51 predicted proteins | sample 811181 | NCBI WGS metagenome assembly MDTC01 (sample SAMN05326644, study PRJNA326480) | marine metagenome | isolation source: seawater | place: Pacific Ocean: North | collected 2011 | reverse complement strand
GCTTGTGATACAGCAACAAGGTTGTTGTCAGAATCACTATCGACATCTATACTTGAATCGTGATCAGATCCATTTTGTGCATTAGCAACAACGTTTTCATCAGAGTCGCTGTCAATGTCAACATTGGAAAAGTTATCAATTCCAGTTTGAGAAACTGCAACTACATTTTTATCTGAATCATTATCGATTTCGATATCACTAATTTCATTTCCACTTCCTGCTTGAGCAGCTGCTACGAAGTTATAGTCAGAACTTTCATCGATTTCAATGTCATTGATATCGTTGTCAGAATCAGCCTGGTTTACTACTACTGTGTTCCAATCTGAATCGTCTTCGATTTCGATTTCCGCAGAGTTATCACTTCCAGATTGAGATACTGCAACAAAGTTATTACTTGAATTTCTTTTGATACCATTAGATCCAGACATATCTAATTCGTTACCACTTCCATCTTGTAAAAGGGCTACAACATTATTATTTGAATCGTCTAAAATTTCTATTTCTGATGTATTGTCAGATCCATTTTGGGTTGAACCTACATAATTTTGACTAGAGTCATAGATAATTTTGGATGCAAAATTAGTAGAGCCATCTTGAACAGTAGCTACCGCGTTTTCATCAGAATCGTCGTCAATGTCTACAATAAATTCGTTTCTCGTACCTAATTGAATGATACCCATGGCATTTCTGTTAGAATCACCCGTAATGTCGATGTCTGATTTATTTCTCGTGCCTGATTGACCAAGAGCTATTGCATTGGCGTTAGAATTTCTAACTAAGACGTTAGATTTATTTTTGGTTCCCGACTGTCCGCTTAGGAGAAGATTTCTGTTAGCATCTGCTTTTGCCTTGACGGTTGACTTGTTTTCGGTTCCTGCTTGACCTACATTAAGAGAATTTCGATCAGAAGAGTTGCCGACGGTCACATCGGAATCGTTTAACGATTCTGTCTGGGCAATATTTACGGCATTGCCATTGCTTGAAGTGATCGTTACATCCGAATCATTGTTCTGCGCCGTGGCTAAAGAAACAAATAGTGCTAGCGCTCCGAATAGTAATCTTTTCATAATAATTCCATTTTAGATTCTAACGGTCAATTTTAGATTAAAAAGTTGTAAATCAAAGTCAAGAGATAATAAAACGATCAACTACTTTTTTTAACGATGTATTCTTAAGTTGCTCTAAATAAACAATGTAAAAATTATTTACATAAAATAAAGACCTTCTAATTCCTATTTTCATATTATTTTAATTCTATTCTATTTAAGTTGGTATTAAGGCAAAAAATCTAAGCTTCGCAAAGGTATAGGCGTAACTAAAAGTTGATAAATGGTTTCGATTACTTATACACATCTAAACTTATAAGTCCTTGACTTCATTGAGTTCAGTAAATAGTTAAAACAGGGTTGATAATTTTTTAAACCATAGTTGAATCTTGTTTATTAATTTTAGGCCAATAATTTCAAATGTGTAAAAAAATGAAAGCGGAACAACTAAAGACAGTAATTATAGGTTCGGGACCTGCAGGATATACTGCAGCAATTTATGCGGCCCGGGCAGACATGAGTCCAGTTGTTATTACAGGAATGGAGCCAGGAGGTCAGTTAACAACTACCACTGAAGTAGATAATTTTCCAGGTTATCCTGATGGAGTTGATGGACCTACAATGATGGTTGAGTTGCAAAAACAGGCGGAGCGCTTTGGCACAGAAGTTCGTATTGGGCGCGTAACTGCAGTGAACTTATCGAAAGAGGTAGGAGGCAAACATATTCTAACTGTTGATGATCATGATACGATTGAGGCTGAGGTGGTAATTATTGCTACTGGAGCTTCGGCTAAATACTTGGGCCTTCCTTCTGAACAGCGCTTGAGAGGAGGAGGTGTTTCTGCCTGCGCAGTATGTGATGGTTTTTTCTATAAAGGACAAGAAGTCGCTATCGTCGGTGCAGGAGATACCGCTGCTGAAGAAGCCTCATATTTATCCAATATTTGTACAAAAGTGACTATGCTGGTTCGAAGAGATGAGATGAGAGCTTCAAAGGCGATGCAACACCGCGTGAACAAGATTGAAAATATCGAAATAAAGTACAATACCGAGGTAGAGGAGGTTTTAGGAGACCAAGTTGTTGAAGGTCTGAGATTAATTAATAATCAAGACCAAACAAAAAGTGAAATAGAAATTACAGGACTATTTATAGCCATTGGTCACACCCCAAATACATCTATATTTAAAACTCAAATTGATATGGATGACTCAGGTTATATTTTCACAAAAGAGGGTTCAACTCACACCAATATACCCGGGGTTTTTGCTTGTGGAGATGTTCAAGACAAAGAATACCGCCAAGCAATAACTGCAGCAGGAACTGGTTGCATGTCAGCTTTAGATGCAGAACGTTACTTAGCGGCATTAGAAGCTTAATTACAATCAGCGCATTTCAATTCATAGGCTTCATTGAAAAAGAGCGTGTGATTAATCATTTCGCCTCTTTTAAGACCTAGTCTTCTTCTGTTTTCATAGGTAATTTGATTGTATACTTTTTGATCTAATTTAAAACAGGTATTAGGGCTTAATCGTATCTCTAGTTTTAATTTTTGACCTCTAACCTTGTTTTCTATTGGAGAAGTAAAAAATGAAGGAATCAAAGTGATATTTGAATTTGATTTGAGTTGATAATCAATATTTTTTGCTCGTTTCTCAGCTAAAACTTTATTTTTCCCCCTAGCGGTTTTAATGATTTTAATTTGATTCTGCTCGTTTCTTGACGCTCCAAGAGTAAGTTTTACCTCTTCTGAAAATAAAAAACCATTTTTGTCTTTATCAATGCGTATTTCTACGTCGTTAAAATTCAAATCAAAATCGTCATTCCAATCAAAGCTCTTGTGGTTATTTAGTATTTCAAATGAGATCGTATCTGTTACTTGTGTCTGTATAAGTTCAACAGAATTTACTTCTGCAACTTTTTTCTGTTCTTGTAATTCTCGAATCCCTATGGTAGATAGAAATACTTCTGACCCGAGAAATAAAATAGCTAAAATGATGTGAGCAGGCCATTTATGACCTTTAAATTGTCGACTCAGAATTCTCATGCCTAGGTGTATTAAATAGTACATCGGAACACTGATCAAAAAGAATGCAGCGATTGAAATCCATCCGAGTTGATATCCCAACTGCTCAAAAATCTGATCCATGTCAATCCCTATGTCTAAGAAACTCCACATTAATAATCCAATACATATCGCTGCAATCCCTGAGGCTCCAGCAATAATTAGGATGACTCCAAGAACTTTGATCAGAATCTTAACTACTTTGGTTAAAATAGTGACTAAAGATTTGAAAAATCTGGAAGATTTGTCTTTTATGACATTTTCTACCTCTTTGACATCAACATTTTTAACCTTTTTTTCCACTTCTTCAAATCCTTCTTTGACTTTCTTTTCAATATTATCAAGGTTGATAGGTTTACCCATCATATCCAATTTTTGACTTGTAGTCTTGGCCTCAGGAACAACAATCCATAAAATGATATAAATCCAAAAACCCACTCCTGAAATCAGCAGTAGCAAAAAAATTAAACGTATCCAGACGACATGGATTCCTAAATAGTGCTGAAGTCCTGCACAAACACCACCAATATATTCGTTTTCTCCATCTCGATAGAGTTTTTTGTAATCAGTGCGTTTTGATTGCTTTTCATCTGTAGGCTCTTCATCAATTTCAAATTCTTGAGGTTCACCCATTATAACGATAACATCATTTACCTCTTTGAGTGTAATTACCTGCGCTTGGTCATTGAGGTGTTCATTAAAAAGTTCTGCAAGCCTACTTTCTATGTCTTGTAAAATTTCGTCATTACCTTGTTCTTGCGCAAATGATGCTTTAATACGGTCTAAATAGGACCTTAATCTTTTATAGGCTTCTTCGTCTATGAAAAAGTGAAAATTAGATAAGTTGATACTAACTGTTTTGTTCATGATGATTTTTTGTAACGTTATTTACTGCTTGTTTTAATTTTGACCAGGTCTCGTGAAGTTCTGCTAGAAACGAGGCACCTTTAGGTGTAATGTTGTAGTACTTACGAGGTGGTCCTGATTTTGACTCTTCCCAATTATACTCAAGTATTTCAGCGTTTTTAAGCCGAGTAAGTAAAGGGTATAAAGTACCTTCAACTACGAGCAACTTGACTTCTTTGAGTTTGGCCAAAATTTCAGAAGCATACAAGGGATGTTCTTGAAGAATTGATAGAATGCAATATTCTAAAATTCCTTTACGCATTTGCGCTTTTGTATTTTCAATTTTCATTGATTGACGAATTACTACTTTATACAAAGATATATGTCTTATTTAGTATCATGTAATACATAGTACTATAATTTTTTATTTAGCCTAAAGAATGATATCTTCAAATCCTTATCATACTCTATGAATTTTACGAAACTGCATTATTTTTTATTTTCAAAATTGGTCATTGCCTGGATTGCAGGGGTTAGATTTTTGAGCATTTCTGACGACAGGGCCGATACAAGGGTGTCCTTATCTTGGTTTAATCAGAACCCTTTTCGGTCTATTTTTTGGGCTGTTTTAGGAATGGCTGCTGAACTCTCAACAGGGATCCTTTTAATGAAGGCTATTAAAACCAATAATGTAAAGGTTTCAATGCTTGTTACTCAAAACCAGGGTTTTTTCTACAAAAAAGCTATGGGTAAAATTATATTTACCTGTGAGGTAGGAGATCGAATCACGCAATTATTCAAGCACTTAATTCAGGATAATGAGCCCAAGAAAATAGAATTAGTCTCTAATGGATATAATGAACAAGGTGAACTCGTATGCACCTTTAAGTTTGAATGGTCTTTGAAACTTAAAACGATCTAAATGCTATGTTGATCTAATTCAAACACCAGGAATTAAAATCATCTCGTTTATCTTCAATCCAAAGCCTTAGAGGAGATTCGCCTCTATTACCTTTGTAATCGTAAGGAATATGATTAAAGCTATTGCTGATACCTTGAGACACCCAAGCATTGTTAAAACTGCTTATTTCATTGATCACCTGATCATTAATTAGCAATTGAATGCTGTAATAACCTTTAAAGAACTCATCTGGAGCAAAAGAAAGATTGGTATATAGATGAAAAAAGGGCGCGGGACCTTCTATCAAAACGGTTTCACCAAAGCCAATGACTTTGTCATAATTTAACAGTTGAACTGAAATAGTGTAAGATTCGTCTTTTGAGGTGTTGTAAAAATCCCAACCAATAGAGATGAGGTTTGAGCTGCTGAATTTTCCTATTTTGTTTGGATAATTCATTTCATTCTCTACGCATGAGTCAGGGTTAAGCTGTTGATAATAAACAGTTTCTGAAGTAAAAGTAATCGGAATAAAATCACAAATTCTATTTTCACAGGGGTCAAATGAATCTGTGATTAGGGGAGATTCTTTTTTACTGCAACTGCTTAGCAAGGCTATAGCAATGAAGCCTAGGTTCTTTTTCAAAGTCATTTTAATTTTCTTTTTCAAGCTAAAGGTAGTCTCAATTTTTATTTTTGAGTAGGAATAGGATCTACAAATGAAATTTAGTTTTTATTTTTAGTTAGGCTATCAAATTTTATAAAAGCAGTACTAAAAACATACTTCAATGAATGCACACGAAATTGACTACGAAATTTATGGTGAAGAAATGCAATATGTAGAAATCGAATTGGATCCACAAGAGGCTGTAATTGCCGAGGCTGGAGGATTTATGATGATGGATAAGGGAATAGAAATGAATACCATTTTTGGCGATGGAAGCCAACAAGATTCTGGGGTCTTAGGTAAATTGTTTTCAGCAGGTAAACGCTTAATTACGGGTGAAAGCCTTTTTATGACTGTTTTTTTGAATAATCTAACAGGTAAACGAAAGGTCAGCTTTGCATCCCCTTATCCAGGAAAAATAATTCCTATTGATTTGTCAGAGCACGGCAATCGCTTCATTTGTCAAAAAGATGCTTTTTTATGTGCTGCTAAAGGCGTTTCCGTAGGAATTGAATTTTCTAGAAAACTAGGAAGAGGTTTTTTTGGAGGAGAAGGGTTCATTATGCAAAAACTCGAAGGAGATGGCCTTGCCTTTGTGCATGCTGGAGGAACCTTGGCGCATAAGGTACTCGCACCTGGTGAAGTGATGAAGGTCGATACAGGATGCATAGTAGGTTTCTCTCAAAACATAGATTACAATATTGAATTTGTGGGAGGTATTAAAAACACGCTTTTTGGTGGAGAAGGTTTATTCTTTGCAACCCTCAAAGGACCTGGAACGGTATTCATTCAGTCTTTACCTTTTAGCAGATTAGCGAGTCGTGTATTTGCTGCAGTGCCTCATACCGGAGGAAGCCGAAAGGGAGAGGGGAGTATTTTAGGTGGTTTAGGTAATATCCTTGACGGAGACGGAATCTAATTAGAAATGGAGATAAACCCATTCTAGATAAGTTTTAAGTTTACTTCTGAGTGCACTTCCATCAATCGCATTGTTTTGAAATAAGGCCAAATAAACTTCATTGTTTTTTTTGGTTTCAACTACACCTACGTAGTTGTATACTCCAGACATAGATCCTGTTTTCCCGTAAAAATCAACAGGGATATTATCAATACTGAGGGTTTTTTTCGGTAAAATTTGTTGAATGTAGTTTAATGAATTTTCCTTTTTGAGTTGCATCAAAATCTGCGTTAGTTCTTTTGGACTGATGAGATTGTACCTCGAGAGCCCAGAGCCATCAACCCATCTACCTTTAATGGAGAGTTCTTTTTTATGATTTTGGATTAAACTATCAATTTCAAAGGAATTATATAAGTGTTTGGTGCTCAGCAATAACATCTGTTCTGCTAAAAAATTATCACTTTTTTCCAGCATATACCTTATTAAAGAGTCTGATTCAATTCCTTGAAGGGTTTTCCACGACTCTTCTATTTCATTTTCGGTTCTTATTTGCACATCCTTCCTGCTTAGTGAGGAGATTAGTGCACTAAGGTCAATTTGATCGTAGATAAATGGAATGGAGATACTATCTTTTTGCTTTGAAGAAATAACAAACTCATTTTTGCTTAAAGCTCTGCGAAATTTATGCTCGTCAGCTTCTACACGAATATTATCCTTAAAATATTGAGGATAAACCCTTGTTTTTAAAGGATCTAAAGGGTTTATATAAATCTGATTCCCTGCAATGGGCATTATGCTTCGCTCTGCTGAATAATACCTGTCGTAATCGTCCCAAGACCATCCAGGAGCATAAGGCGAAACAGCTTTATTTAAATGGATGATTAAATGCTCATAGGCTTCTAATATAGAATCAAATTGGCTTTGATGAAGTTTAGGATGCCATAGCGTAGGGTCTGCAGTTGGCTTTAGATGTAGACTATCTCCTTGAGCCCGATATAAAGCAAGTGTGATGTTATCTGGATACACTTGTTTCGTAATCAAGGCGGTGACTAACTTCAGTGTGCTAGCAGGGATAAAATAGTCTTCCGCATTGTTCTCAAAGACAATTTTACCCTTATTTTGATTGTAAATAAGGGCTGCTGTATTGTTTTGTGTACCTACCGTATTTAAATAACTTTTTTTGAGTGAAACACAAGAAAACAGTAAGCTCGAAAAAATAAATAATGTTAATTTTTTTAACATGGTATTGATATTCTTTAACGAAGTCTTTTCAATTAGTAATAGAAATTCGTCTTACTTTTAATTTGCTAACAAAAACCTCTTTTCATGGCCAGAGCAATGCTTGAATATACCAAAACGGTTTTAAAAAAAGTAAGCTTTGATGCCCAACTTTTTTCTAAAGAAGTCAAAAAGGCATTATTGCGATTACTACCGTATGAAAAGGAAGAATTGCGTTTATGGATTAAAAATTTTATTTTAGACAAACCGCAATTACAACCTAGTTTATTAATGTTTAAATAATTTTAAATGCCGCTCAAGCGGCATTTTTACTTTAATAGAGGGCTTATTATTTGAACCTCTTTAAGACCAATAGTGCCTTTAATTTTAGTTTTTATTTCTTTCTCAAGAGCTTTAATCAACTTCATTTTTAATTCGCTTTTATGATAAATAAGACTGACTTCTCTGGCGGGTGCTGGTGTGCTAAATGCGGTCAGATTTTGTCTTTGTTTTTTCTTGAGATTTGATGTGTGTAAGTACGGTAATAATGTCATTCCTAGACCTTTATCACAAAGTTGAATAAGTGTCTCAAAGCTACTGCTTTCAATACTAAAACTATTGGCTTCTTTTGTGGAGATTGCCTTGCAAAGATTAATTACGCCGTCTCTAAAACAGTGTCCCTCTTGAAGTAAAAGAACTTCGGAAAGTTTTAAATCGTTGGCATCAATGAATTTTTTAGAAGACAATTTATGTTTTTTAGGGATGTAGGCAACAAACGGTTCGTAGTAAAGCGGGATTTCAATGATTTTTTTTTCGTTTAGTGGAGTTGCAGCTATGGCTGCATCTATTTGACCTTCATGCAATTTTCTAATAATCTGTGAAGTATTTATCTCCTTTAAAACTAATTTTACTTCTGGATATTTTTTCGTTAACGAGGATAAAAATGATGGAAGTAGCGTAGGCATAATTGTTGGAATCACGCCTAATTTAAATTCTCCACCAACATAATCTATTTCTTGATTAGCAATATCTTTAATGCGATCTGCCTCACGCAATATAATTTTGGCTTGACGAATTATTTTTTTACCCGCAGGAGTTAAAGAAATAGGTGCAGTACTCCTGTTGATAAGTTTCAGACTTAGTTCATCTTCTAGCTTTAGAACTTGCATGCTCAAAGTGGGTTGGGTTACAAAGCAATGCTCAGCAGCAGCAGTAAAGTTTTGATGCTTTGAAAGGGCGACTAAATATTGTAATTGCGTAAGTGTCATTTTTGGCCTAAAAATTTGCGCATTTCTCGAGCTAACGCTTTTGACTTATCGTCTCTTGTCTCAAGTTCAGCTATTATTTTGGCATGATTTTGTTTTTTGTGCTGAGAAAGCTTAAATGAAACGTGTATATCCTGAACATGCAAACGAAAGCCAAAAATACCATTTATTTGATTTAAGGTTTGAGGATGGTAGGAATTCAAATCAATAGGTGCTTTATATTGATGAGTATTGAGCATTGTTTGTAAGTCATGTAGAAGTTCATCTCCTTCTACTTTATAAACTGTGCCATAGCAGTGTACACTCAAATAATTCCAAGTGGGCACATCCTCTTTTTGATACCATTTTGATGAAATATATGCATCAGGGCCTTGAAAAACACAAAGTACATTAGTGATTTTTTCTTGTTTTTGCCATTCTACTGCCAATTCATTTTGAATGGATAGATTTGAACTCAAAATGCCGTTTGGTTAGAATGCCATTGAAAAGGTAGGTGTACAGCCCAAATTTGACCTGTACTCATTGTTGAGACTAAAGTTCCGAATGAATAGACACTTATGAAATCTTCAATTATTGTTTTGTCTTCAATTTTAAATTGATCAGGAATATACATTTTAAAGTAACTTTATTTTTTTGAAGAGGTCTATTCGGTTCATCGAGATATCAGGTATTAATCCAAAATATAGTTGTTGAGATCGATATCCCATAAGTAATGACTGTAAATGATTTGTTTGGTTTTTAAATCTTTACCGGTATTTTGTTCAATGAGTTTTAAAATATTTGATTTAGATTCAAAATCTCCTTTGTACCAAAGAAAAAGTTTGCTCAATTCAATTGAATTTAAGTGTATTTTTGAGCTGCTTTGAATGAATTCTTTTTGTGCTTTATTGAGTTGAGATTCTAATTTAATACCCTTATATATTCTTATTGGAGGACATGATTTAGCGCCGCAATTAAGAGCAAAATGAATTCGAGAATCTAATTGAGAAACAACTAAACTTTTAAGCATATTTGAGGCGGATGCTTTAGTTATATATCCAAATCCGAACTTCCATTTTTGTTTCCGTAAAATAGTATGTTCGATATCATCGAAAGAAAATAAATGATTTGCAATTCTAATATTCTTCCTTGAGAAGAAGCTATTGCGTTTGTTGTAATCTTTTGGGTTTGATCTTAGCTTTTTAACGATAAAGGCATTGTATATATTGATCCAAAATGACTTCTTATGGGTGTCTGTTTTCAATGAATGACTCAACTGTTCTAAACTTAGATTTGAGAGTTTCTTTTCGATTTCCTCTGTAGATTTTAATTGTAGTTGCCTGGTCAATAATTGCTGCGATAGGTCTTCAAGATTTTGTGCATTGATGTTAAAGAAAAATAAGGTTGCAAAGACCATTAGTAAGTGCCGTTTCATCTATTCTGCTTTTTGAAAATACTTATTAGGAAAACATTGAAAATTTAATAATTTAATTTGATTTTGAAATAAAAGAAGTAATTTTCATCTATTCTTAAAATTATATATATGAAGCTTTATCAAACATTCCTCCTTGCTTTTTGTGGATTATTTCTTTTTTCATGCAATTTAATGACTAAAAAAACGGAAAGCACATCAGAACCTGAAACGAAAGCAATAGTTATCGAAAAACTTATGAATTCGCCGCAATATGAAGACGCGGAATTATTACTTGTTCAGCCAGATGCTACTCAAACACTTTCAAATTCTGAGGTAAACTTTGATTTTAACGTATTAAATTATGAGTTAGGGGCCATTACAGAAAGTGTTAATACAGAGGTGCTAGCCAACTCTGCAAAGGGTCAACATATTCACTTTATTCTTAACAACGAACCTTACTCAGCCCACTATGAGTCTTCTTTTTCAAAAAATATTCCAGAAGGAGTCCATCACTTAGTGGCATTTTTAAGCCGATCTTATCACGAGTCAGTAAAAAACAAAAATTCAGTTATAGCGACCAAAATACAAGTTGGCGATGACGATACGAATTCTATTGGATTTGATATGAATGCGCCCACATTGATATATAGCCGACCAAAAGGAACTTATAAAGGTCAAGATACTGGGTCAATATTATTAGATTTCTTTTTGTTCAATACCGAATTGTCAGAAGAAGGAAATTATGTAAAAGCATCTATAAATGAGACTTCGTTTGATTTATACAAGTGGGTTCCTTACGTTATAAAAAACTTACCTATTGGAGAGAACACAATTACGCTGTCTTTAGTTAACAGTGAAGGAGAACTTATTGAAGGTCCTTTTAATTCTGTTACCAGAACAATAACATTATCTGAAGGTGAATAGACAAAATAAAAAGCCGGGTCAAAAACCCGGCTTCTTGTTTAATTCTTGACACCAAAACTTTTTACTTCTTTGAAGTAATTTAACTTTTTATTTTCCATTGCTTTTTGGTACTTACTCCATTGTTCTTCGTAAAATGAATTTACTTTTTTAAGCGCATTGCTCAAATCGTCTTTAGCAAACTGTATCAATCGTATTTCAGTAGGGCTGATTTCAGTTTTGCGACTTGCGACATAGCGATAAGCATTACTAATTCTGGAGGATACGGTTATTTCTGGATTCCTTGTAATTCCTTGTCTTTTATCAATACTTCCAAGGAAAATTGCTACAAGTTTTTCGATTTCCTTAGTTATTTCTTTGCTTTGTTCTAGGGCTTCTTTGAATCCTTCTTTGTCGCTTTCTTTGAATTGTTTACTGAGGGTACTGACGCTTTGTTTTGATTCTAACAACTGACCAATAGCTGCTGCTGAGGTCGCTGTTAGAGACTCTAACTCTTTTTGAGCGTTGTACACTGATTTCAGTGCATTCTTATCATAAGTTAGTCTTGGATCAAAAGCTACATTTATAGAGGTTTCATTGCTGCTTTCACCTAATGCTCCTTTGATGGTATAAGTTCCAGGTAAAACACGTACTCCTGAAGGTTCTACTTTTGATTTCCTCAAGGATCTTCTCGGTCTCTGAACTCCTTTTTCATCCATTCGCCAATACCATCTGTGAATACCTGCTTTTTTAGGCCTTGGCATTTTGATAGTTCGCATCAGACGATCTCGGTCGAAAAACTCGAATGTAATACTGTCTTTTTTCTTCATGTCCTCTGCACCTTTGTCTATAAAATAACTGACCATTGCTCCGGATTTTTTGTTTTCCCCTCCATACAAGGCATCTCCTCCAAATCTGCTTCCAGTGGGCTGTTGATAGGCCACCTGATAAGCAATCGGTGGTTCAAAAAGATGAAACTCTTTATTTAAAATGTCTGCATCAGCAGCTATAGCTCTCAGAGGTCGGATGTCATCCATCACCCATAATGCACGGCCAAACGTTCCAATAAGTAAATCTTGTTCTCTTGGATGAATTATAAGATCTTTTGTGGATACTGTTGGAAAACCATTGGTGTATTTTTGCCAATTCTTACCCGCGTTTAGCGAAAGATATAGGCCATCATCTGTACCCAAGAAGAGTAGGTTTGGATTTTGGTTGTCTTCAACAATTGCCAGCGCATAACTCTGTACGTCATCTTGATCTACAATAGGACTCCAGCTTCTGCCGTAATTTTTAGTTCTATAGACATAGGGTTTATAGTCAAATCTTCTATAATTATTTGCCACAATGAGTGCTTCTCCTGGGTTATTTTTCGAAGCTTTGATTTGAGCTATCCAGCTTCCTTCAGGAAGTCCTTTAAGATTTTTACTCACATCATTCCAATTGATTCCACCATCCCTAGTAAAGTGAACCCTACCGTCATCCGTTCCAACCCACAGCATATTAGGCTCAACTTCAGAGGGTTCAATAACCAATATAGTACAGTGATTTTCAGCACCTGTTGCATCCATGGTTAGACCACCGCTTTCACTTTGTTTTTGTTTCTCCGGATCATTTGTAGTTAAATCAGGAGATATGATTTTCCATGTCGTTCCTTTGTCGTCGCTTTTATGGACAAATTGACTTCCGAAGTAAACTGTTGAATTGTCAAAAGGGTCTTGGCCAATAGCTGCATTCCAATTAAATCTCAAATTGGTGTTTGGGTCTTCCGGAATTGGACGAACACCGTAATTATTTCCTGTCATCCAGTCGTAACGAATTACGTTTCCTTGTTGACTCATAGCATAGCCATATCTTGAATCATCTCTGTCAGGTACAACATCAAATCCATCTCCAAAGGCAATTTCTTGCCAATAGGAGTTTCGTATACCTTGTGCTTTCCATACATAGGAAGGTCCTCTCCATGAGCCGTTGTCTTGCATCCCTCCATACACGTTATAGGGATATTCATTATCTGCACTGATGTGATAAAATTGCCCTACGGGTAAATTATCGATAAAATGCCAGGTTTTACCACCGTCTCGGGTAATGTTTAGTCCACCGTCATTTCCATCCATCATAAAACTTCCATCTTTAGGATGTATCCACCAGGCGTGGTGGTCCGGATGAACTCCATTGTCAACCCCGTATGCGGGCATGAGCTCGCGAAAGTTTTTTCCACCATCTTCTGAAACATTTACATAGGTAAAGATGGAGAAGACTCTATTTTCATTTTGCGGATCAACATATATTTCAGAGTAGTAGAATGGACGATTACCAATGTCAGATTTATCATTTATTTTCTTCCAGTTTTCACCTCCGTCTTCAGATTTGTATAAAGCGTTTTTCTTTGATTCGATAAGGGCATACATAATTTCTGGCTTATTTCTGGCTATAGCTAAACCTACACGTCCAAGTTCGCCTTTTGGTAATCCGTTAGAGTTGCCCAGTTTCTTCCAGTTTTCACCTCCGTCATATGTCATATAAATTCCTGATCCTGAACCACCTGATTTGAAAAACCATGGATCTCTCTTGTGCTCCCACATCGCGGCTATGATTTTATTGGGATTAACAGGATCCATAACCATATCTGCAATTCCGCTTTGCTCATTGGTAAATAGAACTTTTCTCCATGATTTTCCACCATCAGTCGTTTTAAAAACTCCACGTTCTGGATGTGTTCCCCAAGGAGAACCTATCGCACCGACATACACGGTGTTAGAATCAGAAGGGTCTATAAGAATTCTATGAATATGTCTTGTGGCTTCAAGGCCCATGGAAGTCCAATTTTTTCCGCCATCAATGGATTTATATACGCCATAACCTCCGTTTAAACTATTTCTAGGATTTCCTTCTCCAGTACCTACCCATATCACATCGGGGTTGTTGGGGTCGATTTTTACCACGCCGATAGAGGCTGTAAGTTCGCTGTCAAAGATCGGTTCCCACTTAACCCCTGCTGATTTAGATTGCCAAAGTCCTCCTGAAGCTGTCCCTACATACATTACATCTGTATTGCTCAGCTGAACATCTATGGCAGTTACTCTTCCGCTCATTCCTGCAGGACCGACGTTTCTCGGTTTTAAATCTCCAGCCAAATCCATGCTTAGCTCCTGTCCAAAACCAAATAAAGCTGTGGTAAGTACAGTGATTAAAAGACTGATTTTTTTCATTTCTTATGGTGTTATATTTAGTTTAATTGTGCCGTGTTGATATAAAAGTTTGGATCAAACAGTATCTCACTTTCCTGATTTAAAGTAATACTTTTCCAACTCTTATCCGGGAAGATCCACTGTGTTTGCTCAGCGTGGTGTATTTTTAGTGGCATTTCAAATCCATCTAAACAATCATCAGCATAGCGAAAGTGCAATTTGTTATGTTTTAATTTATACTCTAAAGTCGGGATGTTAGTCTTACGTAGGTATTGATTGAAAAATACTTCTAAGGGAAGTCCAGTAAATCCCGTGATATAATCTTCAATTTCCGAGGTAGTTACAGTTGAATGATAAAATGTTTTATTTAAACCTCTCAAAAGCATTCTGAATTTTTGATCATCATCTATCCACTGTCTTAAGGTGTGTATTACGTTGGATCCTTTGTAATATTTATCATTGCCTTTAGAGGGCTGATTTACACCGTACCATCCAATAATAGATCCTTCGTTTTGTATGTTTTTTCTGGTACCTCTCACATATTCTTGTGCTGCCTCTTTGCCGAAATGATAATCTAAATAAAGTGATTCACTATACGCAGTAAAACTTTCGTGTAGCCACATATCAGCCGCATCTTTGTAGGTAATATTATTGGCAAACCACTCATGACCAGCTTCGTGCACGATAATAAAGTCAAATTTAAGACCCCAACCAGTACCAGATAAATCTCTACCGAGATATCCATTACCAAACTGATTGCCATAGGTGACAGAACTTTGGTGTTCCATTCCTAGATAAGGTACTTGGACTAACTTAAAACTGTCTTCGTAAAAAGGATAGGGTCCAAACCAGTATTCGAAGGCCTCTAGCATCATTGGAACTTGTTTGAATTGCTTTTTAGCACGCTCTAAATCTTGCTTTAAAACATGATATGAAATATCCAAAGGACCTTTCTCTCCTTGATAGGTTTCTTTGTAAGAAGTGTAGTTACCGATGTTAATATTGACGCCGTAATTGTTGATTGGGCTTTTTACTTCGTAATGATATTTCGTTTTTTCTTCTAAGTGCTCTACATTTTTGAGACGGCCATTAGAAACATTAACCAGTCCTTTTGGGACAGTTACATTGATGGATAAGGAGTCGGCTTCATCGTACATATGATCTTTGTTAGGCCACCAAACACTTGCGCCTAAACCTTGACAAGAAGTCGCCACAAATGGCATGTTTAAATCATCTTTTTTCCAAGAAAAACCTCCGTCCCAAGGAGCTCGAACAGCTTCTTTGGGGTACCCTTGAAAGTGGATTGCTAGAGAATTTTTCGAATTTAAAATTTGTTTTTTGGGAAAATCAATCCAATACACATTGCCTTCTCTAGAAAATTTTAGCTGACCTCCATTTTGCAGTATACTATCTATTTTCATTGGTGTTTGAAGATCTATCTGCATTCTGCGTGTATTGTTATCCAACACTTTGTAGCTCATGATATTTTTACCACGTATGTATTTGTTATCAATATCCACCTCTACAGCTAAATCGTAGTGCAAAACATCCCACCATAAACGCTCCTCGGTAATAGATCCTCTCAGACTATCTTGACGCGTAAATTCTTGTGCATTTAATTGTACTCCAAGGCATATTGTAATAAAAGCAATCGTTTTTCTCATAGTTACCTAAAATTGCTATTCTGATGCTATTTGAAACTGTATCACTTAGTGTATGTTGAGTTCCGAAATCAGCAAAGGTTTTAATATCGTTTTTAATTCTCTCCGCAGAAATAGCATCAATAATGTCATAAATCTGTTGTTCGTTTTGGGATTAAACGATTATGACAGAAATGATTGCAATCACTAAGATGAGTTTATTCATTTCGTTCTGTCCTAAAATTAAAGGTTTCAAATTAATTTTTGAGCCATCTTCTCAGTGAATTGAATAAATTCCTTCAGATGACTTACCTCTGTTGTTGCATTCATTAAACTCACTCGAAGAAATTGTCTCTTATTCAAGACTGTTTTTACGCAATAGTATGTTCCGTCTTCTAATACAAGTTGTCTCAATGCATTATTTTTATGATTGATTTCATCATGGCTACCTTCAAAAAGGTATCTGAAGCAAATAATGTTGGAGTCTGGTGGAAGAAAATATTCGAATCTAGGGTGTAAATCTAGGATTTTAATAAAGTCCTTGGCTAAATCAAATTGCCTGTCGATAAAATCTTCAAAAATCTTTTCGCCATAAACTTGAAGAAGTGTGTACCAATAAACAGAAGTCATGGTTTTGGTGCATTCAAAAGTTCTCTTTGCCCCATTATACCAATCTTCTTCCTCAGTATCGTGTAACAAATATTCTACGCGTTGATTGAAGTTTCTGTGGGCATTATCACCTTTTTTAAAGAGTAGGGCAGTAGTTAAGGTGGGCATTAGCATCATTTTATGACCATCAATGACGATAGAATCAGCATCCTCTGCCCCTTTCATTAGATGTTTATACTTTTTAGATAACACAACAGCTCCTCCATGAGCTCCGTCTACGTGAAACCAAATGGATTTTGATTTGGCAAATTGCGCCATTTCTTCCAAGGGATCAAAGTTTCCTGTCGCTGTGGAAGGGGCGCTACCTACAATGGCAAATACTTCGATACCCTTTTTTACAGCATTCTGATAGACGTCTTCTAGTTTTGTTGCATCTGCACAGAATTGCTTATTTAAAGGGATTCCTATGATTCCTTGATCACCAAGTCCCATGATGCGCGCTGCACGATCAATACAGTAGTGTGCTTCAGCGCTCACCATTACACCTAATTTTTTGGTGTTCCCTGTATGCCATATATCCTCTTTGACTATGGTACGTCTTGCTGCTAATAAAGCCGTCAAATTTGCCAGTGTCCCTCCTGAGGTCAAGAAACCTCTAGATTTATGATCAAAACCCACCCTAGAACATAGCCAATCTGTAACAATACGTTCCATAGCAGTGGGAGCCATACCCATTTCATAGACGGCCATACCATTATTATTCAGTGCTATAGCCGCCCCCAGAAAACTGTTTATTGGCAGAGGCGCTCCAACCTGATGTCCGATATATTTTGGATTATGAATGTGATTGGTGTGTCCGAATAAAGAGGTGATTAAAGCTTGTATCTTTTGATTTTCAGCTGCCCCTTTATGCTTATTAGGCCATTTTTTCCAAAAATCGAGTTCGTCTTCTGGTGACCTATAATTTATTGTTTTTGAATCTTCACTTTGAGCTTTTTGCAAAAAGTCTTGAAGAAGCTCAAAAACTAAAAGACCCTGCTGAGCGAAGTCGGCAGGGTTATAAAGTTTCTTAAAATTTGTCTTACTCATTCGTACATAAATAAGCTTATAAAGTTAAAACATTGAATCAAATTGATACTTGGAATTTTCTTTTATATAAGAGGCTACTTTATTTCTCAATTCAATAATATTAGGCATCTGATGATATTTAGTAAATCGTTTTAAACCCATTAATAACATTTTTTGCATGTCACCTTCTGCAAAAGAAATGATTCCTTCTTTAGCTTTGGCTGTAATAATATCTACAGCTTTATAGACGTACATTTTGCATAGAGCTATTTGTATATCTTGATTGTGTTTACCTCTTTTAATGTTCTTTAAAGTTCTTAGTAGTGCAGATTCTGCCATGTATATTTCGTTCAGTATATCTGCAGCATTCATGAGTAGGGATTGGTGTTCTTCTAAATCTTGACCATACTTTTCAACTGCACTTCCTGCGACCATTAAAAACACCTTTTTTAGCCTTTTCACGATGTCCATTTCTTGTGATAGAGGAGCACTGAAATCAGGGGTTTCAAAACTCGGAATAGAGGTGAGCTCGTCTTTAATATTCATTGCAGGACCTAAAAGATCAACATGCCCCTTAAGTGCTTTTTTAATAAGCATTCCTACAGCCAACATTCGATTTATTTCGTTTGTACCCTCGTAAATTCGTGATATTCTGGCATCTCTCCAAGCTGATTCCATAGGGGTGTCAGCACTAAATCCCATTCCTCCAAAAATTTGGATACCTTCATCGGCACAGCATTGAACGTGTTCAGAGACGATTACTTTTAATATTGAACATTCGACCACAAATTCTTCTACGCCTTTAAGTTCTGCCTCTTGATGAGACTTTCCTTGTGCAATGCGATTTTCAATTCCCAATTCAATATCTCGTGCTGCTCTGTATGATGCAGATTCGTCTACATAGCAATACATTAGCATTTCAGCTAGTTTAGATGAAATTGCTTCAAATTCGATGATTGGTTTGTCAAATTGAACACGTTGTGAGGCATAAGACGCTGATTCTTTAATAATCCGTCGTTGAGCTTCAAGGCATGCTGCTGCTAGTTTTATACGACCCACATTCAGTGCGTTCATCGCAATTTTAAATCCATTCCCTCTGTCTGACAACATATTTTCCACAGGAACTTTAGTGTTACTGAAAAAAACTTGTCGGGTAGAAGAGGAGTGAATTCCTAATTTATTTTCTTCTTCTCCCAATTTAATGCCATTTTCGGGATTATTTTCAACAATAAAACCCGTGATATTTTTGTCGTTTTCAATTCGAGCGAATACGATAAATAAATTGCAAAAACCGGCATTTGAAATCCACATTTTTTGTCCGTTGATCAGGTAATGCGATTGGTCATTAGAAAGCTCTGCTATTGTTTTACCTGAGTTTGCGTCTGAACCTGCTCCAGGCTCAGTTAAACAATAGGCTCCAAACCATTCTCCTGAAGCTAGTTTGGGTACGTATTTTTGCTTTTGAGCCTCATTGCCGTATAGCGTAATCGGCATGGTCCCTATTCCTGTATGAGCTCCAAAGGCAGTGCTAAAAGATCCAGTTGCTCCGGAAATGTAATCACATACTAGCATAGTGGTTACAAAACCCATGCCCATACCACCGTATGCTTCGGGAACAGCAACACTCAATAAGCCTAATTCTCCAGCTTTTCGCATACATTCTTCTGTATACGCGTAATCTTTCTTTTCAAAGCGTTCCCAATGTGCCCATAATTCGCGTTCTACAAATTCGAGTGTGCTTTCTCGAATCATCCTTTGATCTTCACTTAAATCTTCAAGTGAAAAGACATCTTCTGCGGCAGTTTCTTTGACAATGAACTGTCCGCCTCTTGTTCTTGTTGTAACTGTATTCATTTATTAAACGATTTAGGATATAAATTCAAAAATTCCAGCAGCTCCTTGACCTGTTCCAACGCACATGGTGACTAAGCCGTATTTATTTTGCAAGGATTGTCTTCGCATCTCATTAAATAATTGGACTGAAAGTTTTGCTCCTGTACAACCTAAAGGGTGACCTAAGGCTATAGCTCCGCCATTTGGATTAACCTTTTGAGGATCGATATCTAGCTCTTTAATTACCGCTAATGATTGGGAAGCAAAGGCTTCATTTAGTTCGATTAGCGCCATTTGATTTAGATTCATATTAGTGCGTTCTAATGCTTTTGGTATGGCATAAATGGGACCCATACCCATTATTTTTGGTGCCAACCCAGCAGTTCCATAACTGACAAGTCTCGCTACAGGTTCTAGGTTTAATTCTTTAAGCATGCGTTCGCTCATGATCATTACAAAAGCTGCTCCATCACTCATTTGAGAAGAATTCCCAGCAGTCACACTGCCTTTTGCAGCAAATACGGGCCTTAGACTAGAGAGTTTTTCTAGAGAAGTATCTGCTCGTGGTCCTTCATCTTTTTCCACAGTATAAGATTTGGATTGTTTTTTTCCATTTTCATCGACATAGGTGTTCGAAATGGGAATAGGAACAATTTCATCTTTAAAGTAATCCTCCTTAATTGCACGAAGTGCTTTTTGATGTGATTCGAAAGAAAATTGGTCTTGTTCTTCTCTACTTACTTCATACTTTTTAGCGACTTCTTCAGCGGTTAATCCCATGCCCCAATAGTAATCTTCTTTACCTGCAGCAGCTACTTTGTAGTCTGGTGTGGGTTTGTATCCTCCCATAGGGATGTAACTCATACTCTCAACACCACCGGCAATGATACAATCGGCCATTCCAGCATTGATTTTAGCAGAAGCCATTGCAATTGTCTCTAATCCTGATGCGCAATATCGATTTACTGTGACCCCTGGAACATCATCGGTTTCAAGCCCCATGAGTGAAATTAAACGGGCGATGTTTAAGCCTTGTTCTGCCTCAGGCATCGCGTTGCCTACGATGACATCATCAATTCGTTTTTTGTCTAAATCTGGGATTTGTGCAACCAAATGGGCAATAGTTTCTGCTGCGAGTTCATCCGGTCTTTTAAATCTGAACATACCTTTTGGGGCTTTACCTACGGCCGTTCTATATCCTTTTACAATGTAAGCAGTTTGCATAATTTAATTTCTTAGGGGTTTACCGGTTTTTAACATGTGTTGAATACGCTCGATAGTTTTTCTTTCTCCACAAAGGGATAGAAAAGCTTCTCGCTCTATATCTAATAGGTATTGTTCACTTACTGTTTGAGATGAGGATAAGTCACCTCCTGACATTACATAAGCCAGTTTGGAGGCAATCTTTTTGTCGTATTCACTGATGTAGCCTCCAGCTTGCATGCCATCAATTCCCACTAAAAACATTCCTAGGGCTTGCTTACCAAGAACTTTGACGTCTTTACGTTGAATAGGTTGTGTGTAACCTTGTTCGGCGAAACTAAGTACTCTCTTTTTAGCTTCTGCAATTTGTCGGTCCTTATTTACTATGACAATATCTTTGTGTTGTTGCAGTACACCTATATCAAAAGCTTCATAAGCAGAAGTCGCTACTTTGGCCATGCCAATATTCATGAAATACTCTTGCAGTACATTGAGCTCAACATCATTTTTTCTAAAATGCGAAGCAGCCCTTAATGTCATTTCTTTTGATCCTGCTCCACCTGGAATTAGGCCCACACCAAATTCGACTAGTCCTATGTAGGTCTCCGCTGCTGCAACCACAGAATCGGCATGCATACTCAATTCACATCCACCACCTAAGGTGAGTCCATGGGGAGCAACTACAGTAGGAATGGAGGAATAACGCATACGCATAACAGTATCTTGAAAATATTTTATGGCCATATTGAGCTCTTCGTATTCTTGCTCTACAGCCATCATAAAGATCATACCAATGTTGGCGCCCACTGAATAATTTTCTCCTTGATTTCCAATGATTAAACCCTCGTATTCTTTTTCGGCGATTTTTATGGCCTTATTAAGTCCAGCCAATACATCACCGCCAATGGTGTTCATTTTAGATTGGAATTCCAGATTAAGCACTCCGTCACCTAAATCTTGAATAGCACATTCACTATTGGTGAAAATGGTTTTAGTTTCTCTTACGTTATCTAAAATGATAAAGGCATCAGCACCTGGTTTTTTGACAAACGCATCGCTTTGCTGATCAAAATAATAGGTTAGACCTTCTTTAACTTGATAAAAAGTGAATGAATTCTCGTCTTTTGCTTTTGATGTGATCCAGTCTGCAGCTTGTTGTTCTGCTTCTGCTATGAGTTCGATTCCTTTTTGAAAACCAATGGAGTCCCATATTTGAAAAGGTCCGTGTTGCCATCCAAACCCTGCTTTCATAGCATCATCAATCTTGTAAAGGGCATCTGTAATTTCGCCAACACGGTGAGAGACATAAGCAAAGAGTTCGCCCAGACTTTTTCGGTAGAATAGACTCGCTTTATCGTCACCACTTATAAGTATTGGGAACCTGTCAATCACATTGTCTATTCCCTTAGTTTTTTCGAGGATGGCAAATTTAGATTTTTTCTGACTAGTGTAGGTGAGACTGTCAAGATCCAAAGACAATATCTCTGTCTTGCCGGCTTCATTCTTGGTTTTTTTGTAAAAACCTGAGCCCGTTTTACTTCCTAACCATTTATGCTCCATCATTGTTTCGATAAAAGCAGGAAGCTCAAAAACGCTGTGACGTTCATCATTTGGACAATGCTCACTAATACCATTAGCTACATGAACAAGGGTGTCTAAACCAACAACATCAACTGTTCTGAAGGTTGCTGATTTTGGACGTCCTATAAGTGGTCCAGTTAGTTTGTCTACATCTTCAACACTCATGTCCAACTTTTTCACTGTGTGGAATAAACTTTGGATACTGAAAATACCTATTCGATTTCCAATGAATGCGGGAGTATCTCTTGCGACTACTGGTGTTTTTCCTAAAAATTTATCTGCAAATAACGTAAAGAATGAAATCACTTCTTCTGAAGTATGCTCAGACGGGATAATTTCAAATAATTTTAAATATCGTGCAGGGTTAAAAAAATGTGTTCCACAAAAGTATTTTTTGAAATCATCTGAGCGACCCTTTAGCATGAGTTGTATCGGAATTCCAGAAGTATTAGTGCTTATCAACGTTCCCGGTTTTCGATAGTTTTCTAGTTGCTCAAAAACCTGAAGTTTGATGTCCAGACGTTCTACAACTACCTCTATAATCCAATCTACATCTGCGATTTGAGTTAAATCATCTTCTAAATTTCCTATGCTGATGTGACTTTTAAAGCTCGAGTGATATAGTGGAGCTGGTTTAGACTTAATTGCCTTCTCCAATGATTCCCGTACGATTCGATTTCGAACTGTAGAGTCAGAAAGATTTAATCCTTGAATTTCTTCCTTATCATTAAGTGATTTAGGAACGACATCTAAAAGTAATACTTCTAGGCCAATATTGGCAAAATGACAAGCAATGCCACTTCCCATTATTCCAGAGCCTATGACTGCTATTTTTTTAATCCGTCTTTTTGTTTTCATTCTTATTCGGGATTTAGAGTTGATTTTATTTGTAACGCCACATTTTCGAGCATTTCTATGGTTTTGAAATAGCCTTTTATGTCTTCTGTACTCAATTTAGATGTAACGCGATGATTGAAATTTAAAACGTGTTCTTTTATCAGGTCTCTTTTTTCTAAACCAAGTGCGGTCAGATGGATATGTACACCTCTTTTATCTACAGGATTTTGTTTTCGCTCAATAAGGTTTAAATCTTCGAGGTTATTAACAAGCCTAGAAAGCGAAGTGGATTCCATTCCCATCATAGGGCCGAGCGCAGTACTAGAAACACCATTTTTAGGATCTAAATTTAAAAGTGTAAGCCCCACAGCCATGGTCACGCCATAAGGTTTTGCCATTTCGTTGTACATTTTCGAAATACTTTGCCAAGTTGCCCTTAACGCGTGATCGAGAGTAATATTTTGATAAGTATCTGACACATTCAAATATACAAAATATTATGCATGCATAGTATTTTTATCTTCAATATAAAATGTATATAGTTTTGGTGATAATTATATGTAAAATAGAGCGTATTAAATGTACTTATATGACCTCATAAAATACATAATCTTGTGTACTGTCTAAGCCATCTAAGCAATTCTTTGATTGTTTTGATTAATTCGAGTGCTTAACTTTAAACAGCACAACATGAATCATTTAATACACAATTAACAACTGATTAATATTCAATAAGTTAAACAAAAATTTTGTTCTTGTTTAACATTCAATTTATTTTAATAATTAGGTATAAATTTCATCAAAACCATTATGTAATAGCTTGTATTTTACAATATCTATTTTTCTTAACGATATTCTTTTGACTTACACTAAGATGTGATAAATTTTCAGTGACTAAACTTATTTAAAATCTTAACTATAGATTATGGAGAACAAAAATTTAGAGTATACTAAGAATATCTTAACCAAGGTGTCTTTTAGTTATGAATTATTTACCAAAGAAATACAAAAAGCCATCAAGCAGCTTTTACCTTATGAACTTTTAGAGTTGAGAATTTGGCTAGAAGAGTTTTTAGAAGATAAGCCCGAACTTACAAATTCAAAAGAAATGTTTATTGTTTTTAAATCACATTTGTGATTAAAGAACTAATAATTCTTATGGAATAGGAGGGAATAAGGTGAAAGTTTCGAAGAAAATAATGCTAAATCATTCAAGGTTTAGGGTTTGGAAAGTTGTATCCTCAAAAAGTGCATTAGAACTCTTCCACCCTTTTTGTGCAGGAAACCCTGTTTTGATCTGGTCTGAACAAAAAAAGGATAAAATTATTTATTTGAATGGTCTCGAATACATAAGAGAATTCAGTAAATGGACTCCTAATTCTGGATTTGAACTTTCGATTGGTAAAGAAAAGGGTAAAAAATCTAATGTAATGTGGCAATTAGAGGATCATGGAGAAAGATGCAGTTTGTCAATAAGCATACATCCCTACAAAACGAGCAAAGTGCACAAATATATGTACGCTTTCATTTACCTCTTTATTATCAAACCCAAACTGGAACAGTATTTGAAAAATGTATTAAAAGGACTAGAATATTATCTTGATAATCAAATTCCTGTTAAAAAAAATCATTTTGGTCAGCATTCATGGTTTTCGCAGAATACGTCAAATTAAAAATTAGGCTATTTTGACTCATATTTAATCGTTTTGTTTATGTTTTAAAGATAAAACAGGTCTAAACTGGCTGTGTGCTGTATATCAACTTAAACAAAATTAGTAATACATAGTACAAATAAATGATTTGAGGGGAATATGAGATATTATCTAATTTATTGCTCTCAAGAGCTTAACCAATTTTAATAATACTTCCGTTTAAACCATTCTGTCCCCACTAGATACGAATACCTAGCCTTATCTAGTGGGGTATCTTTTTATCCAATCAATGGTAAAACTTCTTTTACATTAATTATTTAATTAGATTACCTCGATTTTAAATGGTATCGAACGACTATAATTATTTTACTTGCTGTAAATGTCATTGTAGAGGTCGATATAACGCTCTTTAATGAATTTACGTTTTAACTTCATGGTAGGTGTGAGGTGACCAAGGTCAATACTCCAAACCTCAGGAGTTAATCTGAACTGTTTTATTTTTTCCCATTTGGCGAAAGATGTATTGGCTTTTTCAATTTCCTCAGCGATTCTATTTATTACTTCTGCGTTTTTTGATAATTCAGCTGGGTTACTCGGAATTGAAATCCTTTTTTTGACCGCCCAATCTGTTACAAATTCAAAGTTAGGCTGAATGAGTGCGGCTGGCATTTTCTCACCATCTCCTACAACCATTATTTGTTCAATAAAAAATGATTCTTTACACTTATTCTCAAGGAGTTGAGGTGCAACATATTTTCCTCCAGAAGTCTTGAACATTTCTTTTTTACGGTCTGTGATTCTCAAGAAACCTTCTGAATCAATTTCACCAATATCTCCTGTATGAAAGAAATCATCTGTAATCGCTTCTGCTGTTTTTTCCGGATCCTTATAATAGCCCATCATTACGTTTGGTCCTTTGCACAAAATCTCTCCGTCCTCTGCAATTTTTACTTCCAAACCTGATATTACTTTTCCAACAGTCCCAATTTTCCATCCTCGATTACGCTCATCGTTTACACTGATTACAGGAGAAGTCTCTGTCAATCCGTATCCTTCCATTATTGGAATTCCAGCGGCTCCAAAGACTCGAGCTAATCTAGGTTGAAGGGCAGCACTTCCAGAAACTAGTAAGTCTAAATTTCCTCCGAGTGCCTGTTGCCACTTACTAAAAATTAGTTTTCGAGCTAGTTTTAGTTTTGTTTCATACCACCATCCGTTTTGACCGTAAGGCTCGTATCTCAATCCCAATGAAACAGCCCAGAAAAATATACTTTTCTTAACTCCCGTAAGGTCTTTTCCTTTCGATACAATCTTGTCGTATACTTTTTCTAGAAGTCTTGGTACTACCGTCATGATCATCGGTTTGACCTCATTGATGTTTTCACTTATTTTATCCAAACCTTCACCGTAATAAACACTTACGCCACAATATTGGTAGATGTATAAAATTACCCGTTCAAAAATGTGACATAAAGGAAGAAAACTCAACGCATGAGATCCATCTACAAATGGAACACGCTCTTCTGAAGCAAGAACATTTTGTACAATATTACTATGAGAAAGCATTACCCCTTTTGGTCGTCCGGTAGTACCTGAGGTGTATATGATCGTCGCTAAACTTTCTTCGGCAACCGCTGCTTTTCTTTTTTCAACTTCTTCTTGTTCTGCAACATTTTTACCTTTTTCTAGAATATCGCTCCAATGTGTGCAATTTTCTAGTTGATCAAAGCTATAAATCTCCTTAACTGTCTTTAGCTCATTACTGACCTTTAGCACTTTATCTAGAACTTCTTGACATGAAACTACAACAATTTTAGACTCGCTATGGTTTAATATATATGCGTAATCATCTTCAGATATAGTAGGATAGATGGGTACAGTTTGAGCTCCTACCTGAAGTGCTCCAATGTCAAAAATAGTCCACTCCGTTCTGTTAGACATTGAGATAAGAGCAACTTTATCGTTAGCTTCGATTCCTATATTAATAAGCCCTCGGCTTACGGCATTTGCGTGGTCAATGACCTCATTTGTGCTTAATGATTTCCATACACCATTGTATTTAGTGGAAAGGCATTTTTCTAAAGGACTGTTTTTTTCTTGGTGATAAATAAAGTCGAATAATCTGGTAATCGTTGACATGTTAGCATAGTGTTAGTTCTATGCAAAATAAGGATAATCAATAAGAATTTAAAATCCAGTTTCTAGCGTTTTCAAAGGCTTTAATCCAAGGAGATACTCGATGATTGTATTGATCTGGATAATGAGCCCAATTCCAACTAAAAATAGAACGCTCCATATGAGGCATTGAAACCAAGTGACGTCCACTCACATCGCAGAGCATAGCCGCATTCAAATCACTGCCATTTGGGTTCGCAGGATAGGCGTCGTAACTATAGGTGCCAACAACATGATATTTTTCTGCTGTTTCGGGTAGTCTGAAATTTCCCTCACCGTGAGAAATCCACACACCTAATTCACAGCCCTCCATATTTGAAAGCATCACCGATTTGTTGTCCTCAATTTTCACTCCAATAAAATTGCTCTCATGCTTATTTGACTTATTATGTATCATCTTTCCGTGTACCTCGTGATCTGGATAAATCAATTCAAGTTCCATAAACAGCTGGCATCCGTTGCAAATCCCTATAGAAAGCGTGTCAGGTCTATTAAAAAATGCGTCTAAAGCACTTTGGGCATTCGAATTGAATTTAAATGTCCCAGCCCAACCTTTTGCACTTCCAAGAACATCAGAGTTCGAAAATCCTCCAACAGCAGCTAAGAGTTGAATGTCTTCGAGATTTTCTTTTCCAGAAATCAAATCGGTCATATGAATATCTTTAACGTCGAAACCAGCCAAATAGAGAGCATTAGCCATTTCTCTTTCTGAATTACTCCCTTTGTCTCGTAATACACCTGCGAGCGGTTTCTTTTGTGGTTTGGAAGGAATTTCACCATCAAAGGCTGCTGGAAAAGTATAGCATAGTGGTTGGTTTTTGTAATTTTCAAAACGATCTTTTGCAAGACTATTTGCAGTTTGTAGCTCGTCCATTCGGAAGGAAGTATTATACCATAAATCTCTAAAACGCGCCACAGGTATTCCCATTTCTACACCCTTATTCTTGATCGCTAGGGTTTCTGATGTACAGAATTGACCGATTTTAATTGCAGGAATTGGACAATCTTTAATCCACTGTTCCGCTTCTGCCGTCAATTGCAGGAGAATACCGCTGTTTTCAGCAAAGAGTAACTTTACAAAGTCGGTTTGCCCCAATTCGCTCAAATCGATTTCTGCCCCCAAATTTCTTGTTGCAAAGCACATTTCAAGTAAACAGGTGATGATTCCACCAGAGGAAATATCATGACCTGCACAGATTTTATCGGTTTTAATTCCTTCTTGTATGAAATCAAAAGTTTTCGCAAAATCTTTTGCATTAGCAATACCACTTGTTTTTTGACCAATAGCATTTAAACTTTGAGCAAAGCTCGATCCGCCTAATTCTAAATCTTCTTGTGATAAATTAATGTAGTAAAGCTCACCTTGATCTAACTTTCCAACAGGTTCAATTACCTTTGTAAAATCGGAGCACTGTCCTACGGCTGAAATAATTACAGTTCCTGGTGAAAGTACTTTTTTATCTGAGTATTTTTGTTTCATTGAAAGCGAATCTTTACCTGTTGGTATATTAATTCCAAGCTCAATGGCAAAGTCACTAGCTGCTTGAACGGCTTTATACAATCTCTCGTCTTCTCCTTCATTATTACAGGGCCACATCCAATTTGCTGAAAGCGATAAACTTTGAATACCCTTTTCGAGAGGTGCCCATATGATGTTAGTAAGGGCCTCAGCAATACTGTTTTGACTTCCTGCTTTGGGATTTATTAAACCTGAGATTGGTGAATGCCCTATAGAAGTCGCAATACCTTTTTGGCTAACGTAATCTAATGCCATTACACCACAGTTATTAAGAGGTAACTGTAATTCACCCACGCATTGTTGAATAGCTACTTTTCCCCCTACACAACGGTCAACCTTGTTGGTTAACCAATCTTTACAAGCCACCGCTTCTAATTGAAGTACGTTTTCTAGATAATCTAAAACAAAATCAATTTGGTAGTTGGGGTCTGCATATAAACGAGGAGTATTGATGTCTTTAATGATTGTTTTGGGAGAATTACCAAATAAACCTGAAAGGTCTAAATCTATGGCTTTTTTAGTCTTATCAGATGCGGCAAACTCAAAATGCATGTCTTCGGTCACTTCACCAACTACAAACATAGGAGCCTGTTCTCTTTCTGAAATAGTTCGAAGTAGTTCTTGATCTTTTGGATCGATAATTAATCCCATTCGTTCTTGGGATTCATTACCTATGATTTCTTTTTCGGATAGGGTGGGATCACCAATTGGTAATTTATTGATGTCTATTTTACCCCCTGTTTCTTCAACTAATTCTGAGAGGCAATTTAAATGCCCACCAGCTCCGTGATCATGTATTGATACAATTGGATTTTCTGCTCGCTCTACGAGCGCTCTAATGGCATTGGCTACTCGCTTTTGCATTTCAGGATTAGATCTTTGTACGGCATTGAGCTCTAAAGCTGCATTAAATGAACCAGTGTCTGCAGAGGATACGGCTGCACCTCCCATTCCAATTCTATAATTGTCTCCTCCTAAAATAACGATGAGGTCTCCTTTTTTTGGCTTTTTCTTGAAAGCGTATTTTTTTAATCCGTATCCAACTCCACCAGCTAGCATGATAACTTTATCAAAACCTAAATGACGCTGGTCAAAATTAGCTTCTTCTTCTTCTTCTTCTTCTTGGTGCTCAAAGGTCAATAGAGAGCCGGCTATGAGAGGTTGTCCGAACTTATTTCCAAAGTCAGACGCTCCATTAGAAGCTTTAATGAGTATGTCTGTTGGATTTTGATAAAGCCATTTTTTTTCTCCTAACTTATGTTCCCAAGCTAATGGTTGTGCAGTTCTCTGATGCGAAGTCATGTAAACGGCTGTTCCTGCGAGAGGTATTGAGCCTTGACCACCAGCTAATCGATCTCTAATCTCACCACCAGAACCTGTTGCTGCTCCGTTAAAAGGCTCTACTGTTGTTGGAAAATTGTGGGTTTCGGCTTTGAGCGATAAAATAGTTTCGGTTTCTTGTTCAGTATACAAGGAAGCTTTTTCAGAATCTTTAGGAGCGAACTGAATCGCTTTAGGGCCATTGATAAAGGCAACATTGTCTTTATAGGCCGATACGATTTCATTAGGATTAGTCTTAGCTGTTTTCTTGATTAAATCGAAGAGCGAATCGGACTGTTCTTGATTGTTGAGTATAAAACTTCCATTAAAAATTTTATGTCTGCAATGTTCCGAGTTGACTTGAGAAAAACCAAATACTTCGGCATCGGTTAGGGGACGTCCCAACTCTTCTGACAATTGCTTGAGGTAATCAATTTCATCTTGACTTAAGGCAAGCCCTTCTTCTTTGTTGTACTTTTCGATATCGGTGATATCTGCCAATTGCTCCGATACCAAATCAATTTTAAACAAGTCTTGATTCAGTAAATTGTATTTCTGCATTAACATTGGATCGTAAGAAACCTGATCAGTAGAAGGTAGGTACTCTTCTATACGGTTGAGGTTGAAAACCCCCATGTTTTTTAGAATATCTGTAGCGTTTGTACTCCAAGGTGTAAGCATACTAGCTCTAGGACCAATGAAGTCCCCAGATACTTCTGTTGTATTGTTGAGCAAGGTTGCGTTTAATACCCAATTTAGTTTTTTAATGCTGTTCTCGTTTAGTGGAGTAGACGAAGATGCAGCAAAAATATGGTTGTTGGGGTTGCTGAAAAAGTAGATCATAATTACTTGTTGTTTGACAAAATTAGAACATTAGCTTTGATGTTCAAACTGTGCCATAAAAAAGCCATCATACCCATTTTTGTGGGCATATAAGGTCTTGTGTTGAGTACAAATAAAAGATTCACCAGCAGGACTTTTTAGAAAGGTTTCTACCTGACCCTCATTTTCTTGAGGCAGTATAGAACAAGTGGCATAAACTAGTTTTCCTCCAGGCTTTAGCATTGCTGAGTATTCTTGTAACAGCTGTCGCTGTGTTTCTTTTAGCTTGTTTAAGTGTTCCGGTTGTAGCTTCCATTTGGCGTCTGGGTTTCGCTTTAAAACACCTAATCCACTGCAGGGAGCGTCTATAAGAACACGATCGGCAGAATGCTTCAATTTTTTTATGGATTTTTTTCCTTCAATTAATCGCGTTTCAATGTTGAAAGCGCCCGCCCTTTTAGCTCTCTTTTTAAGTTCGTTTAATTTATATAGAAATATATCCATAGCGATTAACTGCCCTTTATTTTGCATCAAAGCAGCTAGATGTAATGATTTTCCTCCTGCACCAGCACAACAATCAATAACCCGATGTCCTTTTTGGACATCTAAAAATGGGGCTACTAGTTGAGAGTTGGCATCTTGTATTTCAAAATATCCATTTTTAAAGGCGTTTGTCTTAAATAAATTGCTGCGTTCTTTAGCAATTAAAGCGCCAGGATAGGCGGGTATTCGTTCGGTTAAAATACCGTCTTTTTCTAAATCATTAATTAGCTCTTTTTCAGTGTGCTTGAGCGTGTTGAGCCGTAAAACTACTTCAGCAGGTTGATTTAAGGCATGAACTTCTTTTTCCCAAAGTTTTGGGCCGAGTTGAGCACGGCCTAACTGATCAATCCAATCAGGAATGGATTCCTTGTACACAAAAGACTTGCTACTTTCATAATAGCGACCTCGAATGCGACGCACAGGTGTCTTCTCAAATTCTTTCCATTCAGGTAATTCAAAATTGTTTAAAACAATCCAAATTGAAATTAACCTCCAAATTTCTGTAGTGTGCAGTGGTGTTTTAACGCCTGCAATATGCAAGTACATTCTTTGGTTTCGTACAATGTCGTAAACCGTTTGAGCGATGAAGGCTCTGTCTCGTGCACCCCAACGCTTGTCTTTTTTTAAAACGCTTTCAATAACTTTATCAGCGTATTTACTCTGGTTAATAATTAGATGAAGGGCCTCTATACAGGCTAAAACTAAATTTCTATGAAATCGCATCGAGCTTATTTAGGCTGCGAAGATACTTAAGGATTTCGTGCTTTGTCTTTTCTTCTGTATCGTTTTATAAGATTTTCATTAAAATCACCTTCAGCTTTATATTGATCAAGTATTTTACTTGAAGGAAGAATGGTTTTTAATTCTTCAAAATAGCGCAGTTTTTCTTGATGTCTTTCAATTTCAATTTTAGACATCTCATCTAAGAAATAAGAAGAATCTTCTTCACTAGCTTCTTTACCTAATTCTCTGAATTTTCTAAGCTGCTTTTTTTCTCTAGAATGTAAACCCCATATGTTTTTTTGGTGTTTGTCGTGTATGGGCCAATATTCACTCTTTTCTTTTTCAGTAAAGCTTATATTTTCATTGAAATACTGACGTTTTAGCGTTTTCATTCGTTCCATTCTTTCTTCGAATGATCTTTTTTCTTGTGCTGTGACGCAAAGACTAAAAACTAATCCTAATGTGATAATTAAATATTGGTAGTATTTAAACGTTGTAATCTTCATGTTTAAATTATTCGTTAATGGTCTCAATTAAAAGGGCAAGGTTTTCATTTTGGAGATCCCAATTGATGGCTTCGAAATAAATTTCTATATCCTCTTTTTCTGTGGATTCTAGCATGACCTCAGACTTGTTGGTATTTTGGTTCATTTCATTTGAAAATGACGTGGTATACATTACGACTAACAAACTTACAGCAGCAGCTGTTGCGACACTCTGTCTAATTAAGGAAAGGACTTTGTTACGACGCTTTTTTACCAAGCTCATGAAGATATTTTCATTAAGTTCTTCAAAATAATCTTTAGGCATTCGAAAATCACCTTTAGCAGACCATTTTAAGCGCTGCTCAATCTTTTGGTCGAAGTCACTAAAATAGTACTCTTCAGGTAGTTTAAATCCGCGATTAATTTTCTTCATTAAAGTAATTTTTTATTTTATGGTAAGCGTGATGGTATGAACTTTTCAGTGCTCCTTCACTTTTGTTTAAAATTTTAGCGATATCGGCATAACTCATTTCATCGTAATACCTCATATTAAACACAATTCTCTGTTTTTCAGGTAATTGAGCAATAGCATTTTGTAATTTATACGCAGTCTCATCTTCGTTAAAATACGGGTCAGCTACAAGCTTCTCTGCTACGTGTGATATGTATTCTTCGTTTGAAACACCTCTTATTCGACTTCTTTTTTTTATGAAATCTATACTTTCATTTGTGGCGATTCGATACATCCAAGAATACAACTTACTCTTGTTTTGAAATTGCTCAATATTAAAGAAAACTTTAACGAAAGTGTTTTGAAGAACATCATCAGTATCATCGTGATTCAGTACAATTCTTCTGATATGCCAATACAAAGGTTCTTTGTATTTGTCTAGCAAAATACGGAAGGCCTTATCTCTGGTTTTTTTCTCTTTGAGTTGACGAACTAATGTTACCTCTTCCTGCAAAATCTTCAATTTTTATATAAGACGAAGATATTTGAAAAAAGTTTAAACATTACCTATATTTTGCAGTTCAACGAGCTTACAATAAACTCCTTTTTTTGAGATGAGCTGTTGGTGATTCCCGTGCTCTACAATTTTTCCTTGATCAATGACCGCTATTTGATCGGCCTTCGTAATTGTAGATAAACGATGTGCAATTACAATGGCTGTTTTTTGTTTCATCAGTCTGTTTAATGCTTCTTGCACTAATTTTTCACTATTTGTATCTAATGCTGAGGTTGCCTCATCTAAGAGTAAAATAGGGGCGTTTTTCAAAACTGCACGGGCAATAGCCAATCTTTGTTTTTGACCTCCAGAGAGTTTGCCTCCTGTATCGCCAATGTTTGTTTCGTACTGCATAGGGAGCTGGGTAATGAACTCATGTGCATTGGCTACTTTAGCCGCCCGAATAATTTCTTCTTTGGAATAGTTTTCTGCTTCTCCTAGTGCAATATTGTTGGCGACACTATCATTAAATAACAACGGTTCTTGGGTGACCACTGCAATATGTTCTCGAAGTGCTCTTTTCGTATAGTCTTTAATATTTACGCCATCTAGACTAATAGCGCCAGAATTAACGTCGTAGAATCGACAAAGTAAATGACCTATAGTTGATTTACCTCCACCTGATTGTCCCACTAATGCGAGGGTTTCACCTTTATTTAAGTTAAAACTCAGATCGTTTAAAACTAAATCTGTCTCATAGGAGAAATGTACTTTTTTAAATTGAATTTGGTATTTAAAAGCAGGAATGCTATTTTTTGGACCATCTTCAATATTGTTTTTTTCACGGAGTATTTCTACAATTCGCTCTGCAGATGCTTTTCCTTTTTTGATGTTGTAGTTGATTGTAGTAATATTTTTTACAGGGTTGATAATGGTGTAAAACAATCCGATATAACCCAAAAATTCCTGTGGACTGAGCTCATCATCACCTTGTAAAACAAGCTTACCACCGTACCAAAGTACCGTAAGCACAACCATAACTCCTAAAAACTCGCTCATTGGTGCAGCCAAACCTTTACGCTGTAGAACAGAGTTCATAAGTTTTCGAAATCGCGCTGTTGACCTTTTAAATGTGGCGCTGAATTCAGGGTCCGCATTAAAGGCTTTAATGATTTTGAGTGAAGTAAGGCTTTGCTCTAAAAAAGAAAGAAAGACTCCAGTTTCTTTTTGCGCTTCTAAAGATGTAGCTTTTAGTCTCCTACCCACACTTGAGATGATGAAACCAGTAATGGGTAAAAACACAAAGACAAATAAGGTTAAATGCGTGCTAATGGCAAACATGGAAATCAACACAAAAACAATGGTTAAAGGTTCTCTTGCCAATGCTTCTAAGCTATTGATGATGGAACCTTCGACTTCTTTGACATCAGAAGTCATCCGTGCAATTAAGTCTCCTTTATTGTTGTTGTTAAAATAGTTAAGAGATAGTGATAGTGATTTGATATAAAGGGCGTCTTGAATGTCTTTGACCATTCCTGTTCTCAAAAAAGAGAGTACGTAAAGTGCCAAGTACCTAAAGAGGTTTTTAAAGAAGAAAATTACCGCTGATGCCAATACGATAAACAGCAAGGCTGCCTCAGGTCCATTTTGAGTTTCTAACTGGGTAAGGTAAAAACTCAGCATTTCTTCGATATATGTTTTTAAATCTCCAATAGAATTGAAATCGGGCTTTAAATAAATTTTTTCTTCTGTATTAAAAAGAATACCAAGAGTCGGAATGAAAATTAAAATCGAAAGGACGTTGAAAAAGGCATAGAATATGTTCAAAAGCACATTTAAAAGTGCGTTTTTCTTATACCTTATTCCAAATTTTAAAATATGTGATAGACTATGCTCCACTCTCCAATTTAGTTCAATTTAAACTCAGTTAAAATTCTTTGTATTTTTTTCTCAAGCTCTTCCTGTCTCGCGGCATATTCTTCTTTACTATTCAAAGAAGTGTTGGCACTTATGTAAAACTTTATTTTTGGTTCTGTGCCACTTGGTCTAGCAGCTACTCTTGTTCCATCTTCTGTTTCGAAGATAAAGACTTTAGATTTGGGAAGAGTTATGGCTAATTTTTCTCCAGATAAAAGATTTGTTTTTTCTGAAGTGGCGTAATCTTCGAAAAACTTCACCTTTGATCCGGCTATAGAAGTAGGTGGTGTTTTTTTGAAGTTCAGCATCATTTGTTCGATTTCTTCAGCGCCTTTTTTTCCTTTTTTAGTTATGGAAACAAGTTTTTCTTGGTATAATCCGTATTCCACATAACAATCAATTAGATAGTTGTAAAATGAACTTCCATTGGCTTTACATTGACTCGCAATTTCACAGGCTAATAGGGTAGAGGTGACAGCATCCTTATCCCTTACAAAATCTGCGACCATATAACCGTAGCTCTCTTCACCGCCACCTATGAATTTTAATTCAGGAAAATCGGTAATCATCTTTCCTATCCATTTGAAACCTGTTAATGAAATTTTACACTTTAGATTAAATTTTTTAGCAATGTTTAGAATCATGGGTGTAGAAACAATAGTTGAGGCTATAAACTCATTTCCATTTAAGCCTTTTTTTAAGGCCTCTTCAAGTAAAAATTGAGTCATGACGACCATTGTTTGGTTTCCGTTTAATAAGATCATTTTATCATTTGCATCTCTAACTGCAATTCCAAGTCTGTCACTATCTGGATCAGTTCCTATAACAATGTCAGCTTTAATTTCATCAGCTTTTGTGAGTGCGAGGTTGAGGGCTTCAGCTTCTTCTGGATTTGGAGAAACTACAGTTGGAAATGCACCATTTCCGTTAGGCTCAGCTTGTTCTTTAATTATGTTGACATTGTGGTAGCCCGCTTTTTGAAGTACCTGTGGAATAGCTGTAATAGAAGTCCCATGGATAGGAGTAAAGACTATGCTTAAATCATTTTTACCTTCGGCATTAAAACTTCCTGCATGTACAGCCGCTTCAAAAAAAGCTTCGTCTATGCGTTGGTCTATTTTTTGAATTGAGTCATGTTTTGGACTAAAATTAATTTCATTAAAATGAACCTGATTAATGGCACTGATAATATCCTGATCTTGAGGAGGAACGATTTGACCACCTTCGTTGTTATAGACTTTATATCCGTTGTATTCGGGTGGGTTATGAGAAGCTGTTAAAACAATGCCAATGTCACATTTTAATTGTCTTACGGCAAACGATAATTCAGGTGTAGTTCTGAGCGAACTAAAAATATATACCTGTATATCATTAGCTGAAAATACTTCTGCCACGCATTGGGCAAGGGTATCACTTTGATGTCTACAATCATATGCTATTACAACAGATAAAGATTTTTCATCGATAGAACTGGCGTGTAAGTAATTGCAAATACCTTGGGTGTTTCTTCCTAGGGTGTAGGTGTTGATTCGATTTGTTCCAATACCCATCACACCTCGCATTCCTCCGGTTCCAAACTCTAAATCCTTGTAAAATAAGTCTTCAAGCTCTTCGGGATTGGTGTCTAACAGGTGCTGTATTTGGTTTTTTGTGTCTTTGTCAAATGTGCTTCCTAGCCACTGCTTGGCATTATCAATGTATGTCATTTTTCGGATTGAGATTTAAAAAAGAATGTATGTGGTAACGTTTTTTATTTGATTTATTTCTGCTAATCATCTCTGAAATAAAACCAGCTAAAAATAATTGCGTACCTATGATCATAGAGACCAATGCAATATAAAATTCGGGCCGCTGTGTAATTAGTCGTCCTGAGGTGTTAACGTAAAGTTTGTCTATTCCCAGATAAAGTGCAAACAAAAACCCTATGAGAAATACTAGAGTGCCTAATGAGCCAAAAAAATGCATTGGTTGTTTGGAAAACTTGCTGACAAACCAAATGGTGATTAAATCTAAAAAGCCATTTACGAATCGTTCAATGCCAAATTTGGTGTAGCCGTATTTTCGAGCTTGGTGCTGAACTACTTTTTCTGTAATTCTGTCATAGCCTGCATTTTTTGCCAATACTGGAATGTATCTGTGCATTTCCCCATAGACGTCAATCGCTTTAATCACTTCATTTTTATATGCCTTAAGTCCGCAATTAAAATCGTGTAGTTTAATTCCTGATGTCTTTCGGGCAGCCCAATTAAATAACTTTGAAGGTAAATTTTTGGTTAAAAAAGAATCGTATCTCTTTTTTTTCCAACCAGAGACTAAATCATAATGCTCTTCTTCAATCATATTTACGAGCATAGGAATTTCTTCTGGATTGTCTTGTAGGTCAGCATCCATAGTGACGATGACATTACCTTGAGCAATTTGAAACCCTGCGTTTAACGCCTGAGATTTACCATAGTTTCTTTTAAAACGTATAGCTTTTACTGAATTGTTAGATTTAGATATTGACTCAATGATTGTCCATGAGTCGTCTGTTGAACCGTCATCGATAAAAATCAATTCATACGTATAGGAATTGCTTATCATTTGAGAAACAATCCAGTTGTGTAATTCATTTAAGGACTCTGCTTCGTTTAATAAAGGAATTACAAGGGATACATTCATGTTCTGTTCTAAGCTAAAATAGATTTTTTCTATTCTTCTTCATTTCGTTTGAGAATAGCAGCTGGAATGAGTGATAGCAAAAAGCTAAAAATAACAGAGCCTAGAAGACCTATTCCTGCCTGAATTGCTGGTGTTGAGAATTTTTGAATCATTTCCATTGACATATCAATTTGCTCTAGTGTCAACTCAGAATTTTCAATTAAATTTTGTCGTTGAAACTCCATTGACTTTGTTAACGTTTCGGGGTCGATCAAATTTGTGAGAACCAAATTAAAAGCAATACTTATAACGGCACTTATTAAACCAATACCTACACCAACTTTTAGAGCTTGTCCGAAACTCATAATTCCTTCGTTAGCGGTTTTAAATTGATACATACCGATTACAATGAATGCTAATGAGAGTAAAGTACTAACCACAACAACGGAAGTGCCTCCTTGATAATGAAGGTCCATAGTGTATAGAATGAATGAAAAAGCTGAAGCAGCTATTCCTAATAATAGTCCAAATGTGAGTGCAAATTTACCGGTTGTAGTTTGTTTATTATCCATGATTAAATTTTTGGTAAAATTAAAATAATTTCAACGGATAATATCTCTTGTTTTAGTTTAAAAAATATTTATCTTTGCAGATCTTAAAAGAAGACTGGGTATGAAAAATGATATACATCCAACGAATTACAGATTAGTGGCATTCAAAGACATGTCTAACGAGGATGTGTTTATAACGAAGTCAACTGTTGACACTAAAGAGAACATTGAACTTGAAGGGGTTGAGTATCCTCTTGTGAAGTTAGAGATTTCTAGAACTTCTCATCCTTACTACACAGGTAAGTCTAAACTTGTAGATACAGCCGGAAGAATTGATAAGTTCAAGAACAAATACAAAAAATTTAAAAAAGAATAATTCTTTTACATTAAAAGAAAAAAAGCACCTCTTGAAAGGTGCTTTTTTTATGGCTATTTTTGCCAAAAAAAGAAAATGACCCTCATCTTATCTGATTTTAATTTTCACAGCGCCTTTTTGCCCTTGACTTTTAATAAGCCCATTGCAGAGCTGAGATTTGGAATGCTCACCATACGTGAAAAATGGGAAAAGATGTCAGGTCGACAGACTTTTGTGTGTACCGAGTCTTATCTATCTGATAAATTTGAATTTGCCAATGAGGCAAAAGACAAACTAGTTGTTAATGCCACTATATTACCGAATAAATCTTTGGTTGAACAAATCTTGAATTTGGCAGACCAAACAGTCTTACTGCAAGATGATTGTATTATCGCTTACAGAAGCAAAGATTTCTTGACTTCTTTTAAAGAATTGACAACGGTGATTTATGATGAATCCTTGATTCAAATTTCAAAACCTTGGCATTTATTTTCAAAACTAAGAGCTGCTTTTGATGTTGATTTTGAATTACTTACTGCTAGTAGAGTAAGTCAAAAGTATCACCCTTCTAATATTATCATAGGAAATCATCCTGTTTTTATAGAGGAAGGAGTACAAGTATACGCTTCAGTTCTAAATACCCAACAGGGTCCCATTTATATTGGAAAGAATAGTCAGGTAATGGAGGGTTCATTGCTGAGAGGTCCTATAGGTATTGCACAGGATTCTACTGTTAAGATGGGTTCTAAAATCTACGGTCCATCTTGCTTTGGTCCTCAATCTAAAGTAGGTGGAGAAATTAAAAGCGTCATGTTTTTTGGCTACAGTAACAAAGGGCATGATGGGTTTTTAGGTGATTCTGTTATAGGTGAGTGGTGTAATTTGGGAGCAGACACAAATACTTCAAATCTCAAAAACAACTATGCTAGAGTTAAACTTTGGAATTATGAGTCAGAACGATTTGACCAAACAGAAGAACAATTTTTAGGTTTAATTATGGGCGATCATAGTAAATCTGCAATTAATATGATGTTCAATACAGGTACGGTAATTGGATTTTCATGTAATATTTACGGTTCGGGCTTTCCGCGAAATTTTATCCCTAGTTTTAGTTGGGGAGGGAATTTAGGATACTCTGACTTTAAACTAAAAAAAGCCATTGAAGTAGCTCGAATTGCTATGGACAGGCGTGGCTTGGAATTTTCAGAAGAAGATGAACATTTGTTTGAAAAAATTTACAACTTAGAACAGAAATGGAAGAAGTGATACAAAAGAAAAAAGTAGCTTTTTACACCCTAGGTTGTAAGTTGAATTACTCAGAGACATCCACTCTGTCGAGAGGTGTTCAAGAAAAAGGTTACGAAAAAGTTCCATTTGAATCTAAGGCTGATGTTTATGTAATAAATACCTGCTCTGTCACGGAGAATGCAGATAAAAAATTCAAAACCATTGCCAAAAAGGCATATGCTCAGAACAACGATGCATTTATAATTGCCGTGGGATGTTACGCCCAACTTCAACCTGAAGAACTCGCTGCTGTAGAAGGGGTGGATTTAGTTTTGGGTGCCAGTGAAAAATTTAATTTAACACAGTTTATAGAAGATTTATTTGATAATGACAAAGAGCTCACAAAAATTCATTCTTGTGAAATTGATGAAGTGAATCAATATAAAGGTAGCTATGCAATTGGAGACCGTACTAGAGCATTTTTAAAAGTGCAGGACGGATGTGATTATCCATGTACGTATTGCACAATCCCAATGGCTCGAGGTATTTCTAGGAGTGATACTTTAAAAAATGTACTTAAAAATGCAGAGGAAATCGCTGTTAAAAATATTCGTGAAATTGTTTTGACAGGAGTGAATATTGGAGATTATGGTAAAGGAGAGTTTGGCAACAAAAAACATGAGCACACCTTTTTAGAGCTGGTTGAAGCGCTTGATAAATTGCCTAAAATTACTCGGTATAGAATTTCCTCCATTGAACCTAATTTATTGCATAATCCTATCATAGAATTTGTAGGAAAAAGCGAATCTTTTGTACCTCATTTTCACATACCACTTCAAAGCGGAAGTGATGAAATTTTAAAGAAAATGAAGCGTAGATATCTAACAAAATTGTATACAGAACGAATTCAAAGGATAAGACATTTAATGCCTGAAGCTTGCATTGGTGTGGATGTAATTGTCGGATTTCCCGGCGAGACAGAGGAGCTATTCAAAAAAACGTATAGGTACCTGCAAGAATTGGATATCTCGTATTTACACGTTTTTACCTTTTCTGAGCGAGTAGGTACTGAGGCCCCATTAATGGATGGAAGAGTCGATCTTGCCATTAGAAAAAAAAGATCAAAAATGCTCAGAATTTTATCTGCAAAAAAAAGAAGAATATTTTACGAAAAGCATTTGGATACAAAGAGAAGTGTGCTTTTTGAAAAAGAAATCAAAGATGGATATCTGGTAGGATTCACAGACAATTACATTAAGGTCAGGCTTCCTTGGAATCCAAAGTATTCAAATGAACTTCGCTGGGTAAAATTAGATTATATCGATGAAGAAGGATATGTGAGAACAACGGCAGAAAACTTAGATTCTAATGCCCACAGGTAAAATCTCTTTAAACTTATTTCGGTTTTTTCTTAAAAATTTGGCGACTTGAGGACTTGTTGGAACCACTCTTAAGTTTTTTTCTTGTACGTGTCTTAGAACAGAGGTAATAAAGTCGTCAGCTAGAGTGTCGTCTTGGAGGGCCTCAGGAATTACTAATTTGGTCAAAAAAATTTTCTTTTCTTGGGCTGCGTATTCCATTTTGATTAAATGACCATCGATGTTAGTTTCGAATTGACGCAAGAAAACATTGTCAGTGATTTCTAGTAATTCCATGATCTGTGTTTGTTAGTTAGAGGCCTCAAAGATAAGGAAAAAGGGTAGAGTATTAAAATGTTATTCGTCAGTAATTCAAGTCGTTCAGCATTAAAATTTGAATTTAAAAATTCACTTGAATATTTTCAATTCTTTAAAAGTTAATTATTCCAAATCAAATGAAAAATAAAACTCTTTTCTTAGCCCTTGGTAGTCTTATGGCGCTAGGTCTATTAATTTTTGCCAAAATACCAGAGAAGAATTCTACAATTTTCAAGAGAGTTGCTGATACGTACAAAATATATGGGGTTCAATATCCTGAATCTATTGATTTTGCTGGAGAATCAGTGCCTTTGCACGATATCGACGTCAGGGAGCGTCTCGATAGAGAATTTTTGGTAAATACCTATTGGCAATCTAATGCGTTATTACTAATCAAACGCTCTAAAAAATATTTTCCTATAATCGATTCCATTCTTGAGGTTTATGGGGTTCCTTCAGATTTTAAATACCTAGCCTTAGCTGAAAGCGGGCTGGAAAATGTTGTTTCTCCTGCGGGAGCAGCGGGTTTTTGGCAAATTATGAAAAATACGGCCAGAGAGTACGGACTCAAAGTAAATAATCAAATAGATGAGCGTTATCATCTCATTAAGAGTACTGAGGCTGCGAGTCAATATTTAATAAATTGGTATAATGAATTTGGGAGTTGGACCTTGACAGCTGCAGCTTATAATGTCGGTCCAAATGGTCTGAAAAGAAGAATGGAAGAACAAAAAGTGAAGCGCTATTACGATTTACAACTTCCTAGCGAGACGAGTCGCTATATCTTTCGCATATTAGCTATTAAGGAGATTGTATCTAAACCCGATCAATACGGATTTAAATTAGCCGAGAATGATTACTACAGATATCCTCAAACAAGATGGGTAGAACTCAGGGAAAGCGTGACAGATTTGAACGAACGAGCACTTGACTTGAATACAAACTACAAATGGTTGAAAAAACTGAATCCTTGGTTGCGTAAAAACAGCCTTAAATTAAATGAAGGAGAAAGTTTATTCATTGAAATTCCGAAAGGGGCTATGCAAGAAACTAAAGCACTTACGGATTAGATTCGTTTTAATTGAGATTGAATCAATTTAATTTGCTCTCCCAACATATTGTTTGAGTCTAAAGCTTTTGCTTCTTTTAGAAGTGTCGAGGCTTCTCTTTTTCTTCTTTTTTGAAGTGCTATACCGGCTAATGATAATTTAGTCATAGCAATATCGTAGTCCATATTTAAACCGAGTTTTAGCGCTTGCTTATAATATTTCTCCGCTTGGGTAAGATTTTTTTGCGAAAAAATAATACCGTACAAATAATTGTAATAGCCTTGTTGTTTTGTGGTTAGGGCCGTTTGTGGATTCTTAATTTTTATCAACCAGTTTTCTGTTCCTTCTAGATCCTGTTTTCTCATTTTCAAAAAGGCAAGAAGGATTATTTCATTTCTGTAAAACAAAAAAATAAAAATAGAACTCAAGAAAATCAGTGCAATTCCATTGCCAATGAGTCCTTCTATAAATTGAAATACCGCGTAACCAAAAGAGGCTACTGCAAAAAAGAGTTTTAATCTTTTGTCGAACATGTCCAAGCTAATTTTAGTTGTAAATCACGTCAAAAGTAAACATTTAAATTCTCTGAAAAAAAGCTTTTGTTCTCCCGCAGTTTCGTGTTATATTTGCGGTCAGTTTAGACATATCTAACCAGATTAAAAGGGACTTATGAAAAGAACATATCAACCTTCGAAGAGAAAAAGAAGAAACAAGCACGGTTTTAGAGAGCGTATGGCCTCTGCAAACGGAAGAAAAGTATTGGCGAGTCGCCGCGCAAAAGGAAGAAAAAAACTTTCGGTTTCATCTGAACCAAGACATAAAAAATAATTTGTTTTAAATAATTTTTTTAGTGGGTGTTGCTTAAGGTCAACACCTTTTTTTTGACTAATCCCCAGAGAATATGCCAAAAAGAAAAGACATAAATAGTATCTTGATTATCGGCTCAGGACCCATAATTATAGGTCAGGCATGTGAATTTGATTATTCAGGATCTCAAGCACTTCGATCTTTGCGTGAAGACGGTATTGAAACCATACTTATCAATAGTAATCCTGCAACCATTATGACTGACCCATCAATGGCTGACCATATTTATCTCAGACCATTGACCACAAAGTCTATTATTGAAATACTCAAGAAACATCCGAATGTTGACGCTGTTCTACCCACAATGGGAGGACAAACCGCTTTGAACCTATGCATAGAAGCTGATGACAAGGATATATGGGAAGATTTTAATGTAGAAATTATCGGTGTTGATATCGATGCAATAAATATTACGGAAGACCGAGAAAAATTTAGAGAGCTTATGCTTTCTATAGATATAGGTATGCCACCTCAGGCTTCTGCGACTTCCTTTTTGAAAGGAAAAGAAATTGCACAACAATTTGGATTTCCTCTTGTGATTAGAGCCTCTTTCACCCTTGGCGGAGCTGGAGCTTCTATTGTATATAAACCTGAAGATTTTGACAATCAATTGAGTCATGGTCTTGAAGTATCGCCGATCCATGAGGTCATGATTGATAAGGCTCTAATGGGCTGGAAAGAATATGAATTAGAGTTACTCAGGGACAAAAACGATAACGTTGTTATTATTTGTACTATCGAGAATATGGATCCGATGGGGATACATACGGGAGATTCTATTACTGTTGCTCCAGCTATGACGCTTTCTGACACAACTTTTCAGCGTATGCGTGACATGGCTATCAAAATGATGCGTAGTATTGGTGATTTTGCTGGAGGCTGCAATGTTCAGTTTGCCGTGAGCCCAGATGAAAAAGAGGATATTATCGCCATTGAAATCAATCCTAGGGTTTCACGTTCGTCTGCATTGGCATCCAAAGCAACAGGTTATCCTATTGCAAAAATTGCTGCAAAATTAGCCATTGGATATACTTTGGACGAGCTTGAAAATCAAATTACTAAAACGACTTCGGCATTGTTTGAACCAACCTTGGATTACGTTATTGTCAAAATCCCAAGATGGAATTTTGATAAATTCGAAGGATCAGACAGAACCTTGGGATTACAGATGAAATCAGTAGGAGAGGTGATGGGAATTGGCCGTTCATTTCAAGAAGCTTTACACAAAGCTACGCAATCCCTTGAAATTAAGCGAAATGGTTTAGGTGCTGATGGAAAGGGTTATAAAAATTATGAACAAATCATCAGCAAACTAACCGTACCGAGCTGGGATCGGGTATTCGTGCTTTATGATGCTATTCAAATCGGTATTCCTCTTAATACCATACATGATATTACTAGAATAGACATGTGGTTTCTCAAACAATATGAAGAGTTGCACATTTTAGAAAAAGAAATTGCCAAGCATTCAGTTGATAATTTACCCAAAGAGTTGCTTTTAGAGGCCAAACAAAAAGGTTTTGCAGATCGACAAATTGCTCATATGCTAGACTGTTTGGAAAGCCAAGTATATCAACTGAGAGAACAGCTTAACATCAATAGATTATACAAACTTGTAGATACTTGTGCGGCAGAATTTGTTGCACAAACTCCATATTATTACAGCACTTTTGAAGAGTCAATTCAAGATAGCTCTGGCCGTACATACACCGCTAATGACAGTGTGTCAATTGAAAGAAAGAAAATCATTGTCTTGGGTTCAGGACCAAATAGAATAGGTCAGGGAATCGAATTTGATTATTGTTGTGTGCATGGCGTTTTGGCTGCGGCGGAATGTGGGTATGAAACTATTATGATTAATTGTAACCCAGAAACGGTGTCGACGGACTTCGATACTGCTCATAAACTATATTTTGAACCAGTATTTTGGGAGCATATTTACGATATTATTAAACACGAAAAACCTGAAGGAGTCATCGTTCAATTAGGAGGTCAAACTGCACTTAAATTGGCTGAAAAATTGGATCGATACGGCGTAAAAATTATAGGCACCAGTTATCAGTCTTTAGATTTAGCTGAAGACAGAGGAAGTTTTTCTTCGCTTTTAGCTGAAAACAACATCCCTTATCCAAAATTTGGAGTCGCCGAAACAGCACAGCAGGCTATTGAGTTGTCTGAATCATTAGATTTTCCTCTTTTGGTTAGACCATCCTACGTTTTAGGAGGACAAGGAATGAAAATTGTTATTAATAAAGAAGAGCTAGAGAAGCACGTCATTGATTTACTCAAAGATATACCGAATAACAAGCTTCTTTTAGATCACTATTTAGATGGAGCAATCGAAGCAGAGGCAGATGCTATTTGCGATGGAGAAGACGTCTATATTATTGGTATTATGGAGCATATAGAACCTTGTGGTATTCATTCAGGGGATTCTAATGCAACCTTGCCTCCATTTAATTTGGGAGAGTTTGTGATGCAACAAATTAAAGATCACACGCGTAAAATTGCCCTTGCTCTAAATACTGTAGGTTTAATCAATATTCAATTTGCGATAAAGGATGATCTCGTATACATCATTGAAGCAAACCCTAGGGCCTCAAGAACGGTACCTTTCATATCTAAAGCATATGGAGAGCCCTATGTGAATTATGCGACGAAATTGATGCTAGGAGACAAGAAAATCAAAGATTTCGACTTCAATCCAGAATTGAAAGGTTATGCTATAAAACAGCCTGTATTTTCTTTTAATAAGTTCCCTAACGTGAATAAAAATCTCGGTCCAGAAATGAAGAGTACTGGAGAGAGCATTTTATTTATAGATAATCTAAAAGAAGATGAATTCTACGATCTTTATTCACGTAGAAAGATGTATTTATCTAAATAATTTTTGAAGTTTTAGCATAACTTTAATAATACCTCATCTTTTAGATTAAAAGAGGGTGTTCAAATGAAATTCTCCATCTTGGTCTATTCTTTCAAACCCGTGTTGCCCAAAAAAATCTCGTTGTGCTTGAATTAAGTTAGCGCTTGAATGAAGTGTTTTGAGGTAATCAAAATAACTAATGTTGTTTGAGCTCACATTTAAAGGTATTTGATTGCTAATAGCAAGAGCTACCAATTTTCTGCTGTTTTTTTGGATTTTTTCTATTTTTTGTGCAATCGAATTTTCTAAAAGTAAATGTTCTAATGAGGGCTGCTCTGTATAAACTTTATGCAACCGAGAAACGAATTTGCCTTCAATAATACAGCCGTTCATCCATGCTGTCAATACTTCTGTCAATTTTACACTTAGACTAAAGTCTTCAGATCCCCTCTGAATTAGTGCAATTCCTTGTGCGAAGCTTAAGATTTGGTTGAATTCTAATAGTTGTTTACTCCACTGAATTAGGATGTCTTTTGACTCGAAATTGTTTAGGGGTAATTGATATTCTGAATTATAAACTTTATTTATTTTAGTTCTAAGTCTTTTGTCACTGGATAAAAATCGCGATTCGAGAGCAGCATTAATCCCACTGATTGATACACCTGCATCAAAAGCGAATTTGGACACCCATTTACCTGTACCTTTATGTTTGGCTTGATCTTTTATTTGGTCTAAAACGTAGACAGAATTGTTTTGTTCTTTCTCGCTAATTATTTTGGCACTAATTCTCAATAGGTAGGAATCTAATTCTGAATCTTGCCAGGTTTTAAATAATTCAGCAATTTCTTCAAGTGTAAACGCTCTTGAAGTTTTGAGTAATGCATATACTTCTGCGATACTTTGCATAAGTGCATATTCTATGCCATTGTGAATCATTTTAACAAAGTGACCTGCACCTGAGGCCCCTACGTACCTGGCACAGCTCGTTCCGTTAAATGAGGCGCCGATAGCTTCAAAAAGGTGTTTTATTTTATTGTATTGAGTTTCATTACCTCCTATCATCATAGATGGACCTTGAAGTGCCCCTTGTGCTCCTCCTGAAATCCCTACACCTAAATAGTTATAGTGTATTTTGTAAAAAGCATTAACCCTTCTAATACTGTCTTTGAAATGTGAGTTACCTCCATCAATAATTACACTTTCCGCGTGTAATAAAGGGAAAATTGTGGCGATGGTTTCATCGTTTATTTTGTCTGCAGGGAGCATTAAAAATACAGCCAAAGATATATTGTTATAGGCTTTTAAATCATTTAAATCATTAATAGAGAAATATTGGTTATGAGTTATTTGATTTCTTTTGTATGAATCTATATCATAACCAATTACCCGAAATTTTTTATTGAGAAAATTTAGAGCGAGATTATTACCCATCACTCCAAGGCCTATTATTACTGCGGTGTCAATTTTTGCCATCTTCTTTTTTAATACTATTCAAATTCATCAAGTGCTGAGTAATTCGATTAATTTTTCCTTTGAATTTTCGTTTTCTTTTAAAATCTTTAATTGAGTCGAAGTTAAACAAAGTGTGTGATTGTTGCCTTTGAAGCTCAAGTCAAAATGATGAGTACTCAATAAAACACATTTGTTTTGATTACTCACCAATTCTTGAATAAAAACATTCATTCTTTCTTTTTGAATTAAGTCAAGATGAGCAAAAGGTTCATCAAGTACAATGTAATTTGTCATTTGCAAGAGACAGGTGGCCAGTTTTACTTTTTGGAATTGTCCTTGACTAAGTTCTTTTAAATAGCGATCTAGATGACGCTCAAGTTGAAGTCCTCGGATGATAAATAGTTTAAATTCGTCTTCTTTAATTGAATTTTTATCATTGGGAATATTAGCTAAATCCAGGTATTCGTGTACTTTAAAAAAAGGATAAACGGTTTCTGTTTGAAACATAAAAGCTAATTTTTTTGCACGTTCTTGTGGCGAAAAATCAGTTAAAGGGGTTTTCTCAATATCAATTTTACCCTTGTAGCCTTGGTGCATTCCTGCTAAGGTCTTGAACAGTGTTGTTTTGCCTATACCATTTCTACCATAGATGTAATACAAATGACCTCTAGAAAAAGAAGTTTTTAAATCCCTAGCAATGGGATTTACTTCATCAAAATACAACTGGTCAATATCAAGCTCAATCATACTCAAAAAATAAAGCGTTTGGTTTTGATTACAATAAAAAGTAGTATCGGAGCTCCAATAATAGAAGTTACGGCATTCAATGGAAGACTCATAGCGTAACTCGGAAGAGAAGCAACTATGTCTGATGCAAGAACAAATAAACTTCCTATCAAGCATACAGAAATCAATTGTAACTGAACATTTGAGGTTTTTAGAATTTGTCTTGAAATATGGGGCACTACTAATCCGACAAAGGCGATAGGGCCAGCAAAGGCTGTCAGGACACCAACGGTTAAGCCTGTAAAAAGAATGATTTGTACTCTAATTTTATCAACATCAACACCTAATGTTTTTGCCATTATATCTCCAGCTAGAAATGCTTCAAGTAGCTTTGAGTTTTTTAGTGCAAAAACAAAACACAAACCGCAACTTAAGGTTAAAATTAAGAGTTCGTAGGAGTTCATTAAATGAGTACTTCCATAACTCCAAAAAACAAATTCTCTGAGGCGCTCGGCTGTACTAAAATAAGCGAGTATTGAAATTACCGCACCACTTATACTACTGAATAGTATTCCTGTTATGAGCAAGGTCATGGGGTCTTTAATTCTTTTGTATACTATCAGGATCATCGATAAAACAGATAAACTTCCAAGACTTGAAAAAAGTGGAATTCCGTATTTTGGATGAAAAAAACCAATAGAAAACAATGAACTACCTAATATAAAAATTGCTGCTCCTAAACTTCCTCCTGTAGTTACTCCCAAGACATAAGGTCCTGAAAGGGGATTTCTAAATAGAATTTGCATTAAAAATCCAGCTAGTCCAAGGCCAATTCCAATTAAAATACTGCTCAGAGATTTAGGGATTCGAAGTGAGTGTATAATCAGATAATTTGTACTATTTGTGTCATATAAACCTGTGATAAACTCCTTGATTGACAGCTTAACGGATCCTAAAAAGACATTTAAACAAAACAGTAGAATCAAACCTAAAATTAGGTTAATAAAAAGCCTTTTATGGGAAGTTTTGATTCTCATTTACGCAGTTTTTCAAAAAATTGAAGTTTGTGTTCTTTTATGAGATTTGGGTGACCTATCTGAATTAAATCTTTGAGGACTAAATCAGGACGGACTACTCCTTTTTCGTAAAATAATACACCTTCACTTGTTTTTGATTTTACGGTATTATAAACCCTACTATTTTGAACTGAAGATAATTCGGAGATTAAAGGATTGAGCTTTTCTAAGGATGATAAACGCTGAGATTCCGATGAGTTAAGCCAAATACTTGCACTTTGGCCTGTATCGAACACAAATTCTATATCGAGTTGTAGACTTCCCGAATATTCAAGGTCTTTCCATACATAATTTAAGTTGGCATCTTCATAAAACTTTTGCATGTATGAATTTTTTTGAGGTGCATACCAAACTCCATTATACAGACTTCCACTTATGATATTAGGGGAGTTTTCCTCTATTTCTGCACGTTTTTTCCATTCGAGATAATTACCTTCTATTGTCGAAAAAATGGAATCTGCTTGTTTTTGTTTATCAAATAAAACTCCAAAAACTTTGATCCACTCAGCCCTAGCTAAGGGGTGTTTTTCATTCCACTCTCCGATGTAAATCACTGGAATGTGTACTTTTTCAAGCAGTGACTGCACTGAAGTGTTTTCTGCTATTGAAAAATTTAAATAGACTTCTATCTTATTACGGATAATCCATTCAACATCTGGCTGCCCTGCCTGTCCTAATTCTGCAATTTCATTGTTATTTACTCCACGTTGAACATCTTCTGAGCTGACATAATTTGCTCCACTTAAAGCTTTGAGAGATTTGATTTCATTTAATTCTTCAGCGAATCCAACATGTGAAGTAGATGAGGTTGCCCAACGTTTTAGGGGTATTTTAATGGCTAAAGACTCCGGTGTTTTTAGGCTGTCATGCTCAGAGACCAAGGGAAATTGTTGTTCAAAACTTGATCCAGGCCATGGATTTAGAATATTGAGATAGGTAATTCCATCTTTTTCTTCGAAGCTAAAACCTTTGGCATATTTGGGACCCCATTTCTTATTATTAATTGTAATTTTCTCTTTGCTTACCGAACTACAGCCTGAGAAGATTAAGGTTATGGCAAGAACAAGACCGTAAGGTTTCATAGAATTAAACTTATCTAAGTTCTAAATTTAGAAATCCTTGTGTATTAAATTCTATTTTTTCAAAGATTTTGGTACTTGACTTCATCGTTATGCTATTTCCTGTAATTTGAGCAATAGCTCGAGCTAAGAGGGGCTCATTGGTATGCCCTAAAACATTTAAGTCAATGGGGTCTTCACTGTAAAAAATATCCGGTTGAAAACCTTCTGTGAAATCTGAGAATCCTATTGAATTTTCAAACCTTCCTACAATAGGCTGTAAGCCCCATTGTACATTGGGATTGATGAATGACTCTCTATTATTACGATATAAATATGGAAAATCTGGGCTTTGTGCATCGTCTACAAGCGTCAGAGAAAATTCATTTTTTCCTCTTGTCTTATCACCAACGAGCACCACGTCCATATAGGGGGTTAAGCCATTAATCAATAATTCACTAGCTGAAGCCGTTCCACTTTCGGTAATGATAATGATTTTACTAAAACCAAGGCTACTGATATTATTTCCTCCAAGTGTTTGATTTCTAAAATTCTCATTAAGTGCTTCATCGCTGAAGCGTCCTTGCCATAGTGAGTTCCAGCGCTGTTTTGCAAACAATAATTCTGTATCGTTACTGTAAATCATACTTGCTAGAATAGCGGCATTTGCAGTAGAGCCTCCTGAATTATATCGTAAGTCTAAAATCAAGGAACTCACTTGATTATTTTTAAACTCAGTGAACACTTGATTGAGCTCCTCTTCGTAATTCGAGATGAAGGCATTGTATACTAGATAGCCAATTTTTTGATTATCAATAGTATAAATACTATCTTTAAAAATTGGATTTTCTGTAAGCCCTTCTGTTTTTACCAGAGTAATCGACTCCTGTTCATCTATCCACTGTTCATTCTCGTAGCGAATTGCATTTAATTGCAAAGATAATTTTGAACTCGATAATAGATTTTGATAATTGCTTTCATCTAAAACAACTCCGTCTACAGTTCCAAATAAATCACCTCGTTTTATACCTAAAATAGCAGCGCTAGAATTGGGAATCACGTATTTGACAGCTACTATAATTCTGTTATCAAATCCTAATCGGTAAAGTCTATAGACCATACCGTCATCTGTTGTAATGCCCTGCAGAAAGTTGGTTAGTGCTCTAAAATCTTGACTATAAAAACTGAACCTGTCGTTCGGATATAAAATATTTTCAAAGAGTGACACTGGATTGTTATAATCCTTTAAAAAACTTATGTAGTTTTCAGGATTATTGAGTTTGGAATCGTCTAATATCGACTGCTCATCTTTCCAGAAATACCAAGTGTTAAATCCTCTCCAGATAAAGTCTTGTGTTTGAACTTCATTTGGAATTTCGAAAAAAATCTCATCATCATTCTTGGAGCAACTCGCTAAGATTAGCGCACATAATAAAAATAAATTAGCAAGTTTAGTCTTCATAAATTAGTTTTACTAGATTCCTGTATAATTTGAAGGTGTTATAGCGTTCAATTCTACTTTAATAGATTCACTGACCTCTAAGGTGCTTATGAATTCTTTAATGGCTTTTTTAGAAATTTCGTTATTTTTTCTTGTCAGCGTTTTAAGTGCTTCGTAGGGATTAGGATAATTTTCTCTTCTCAATATGGTTTGAATTGCTTCTGCTACTACGGCCCAATTGTTTTCTAAATCTTGCTCAAATTGAGTAGCATTTAATACAAGTTTATTTAAACCCTTTTGGATTGCATTTAGAGCAATTAAAGTATGAGAAAATGGTACACCTACATTTCTAAGTACCGTACTATCTGTCAAATCTCGCTGAAGACGTGAAACAGGCAACTTTGCAGACAAATGTTCAAAAAGGGCATTTGCTATACCTAAATTTCCTTCAGCATTTTCAAAATCAATAGGATTGACCTTGTGAGGCATAGCCGAAGACCCTACTTCATTTTTATTAATTTTTTGCTTGAAATAATCCATGGAAATATAGGTCCAAACGTCTCGACAAAAGTCAATAAGAATGGTATTTATGCGCTTTAGGCTATCGAATTGGGCAGCCAGGTGATCGTAATGCTCAATTTGTGTAGTGGGAAAGGAATGATGCAGCCCTAATTTATGCTCTACAAAGGTTTTTCCAAAATGTATCCAATCCTCTTTGGGAAAAGCTACGGAGTGTGCATTGAAATTTCCTGTAGCCCCTCCAAATTTAGCGGCGTTGGGGATTGATTTTAGTAGTTGTAATTGTTGTTTCAAACGTTCTATAAAAACATCAATCTCTTTTCCGAGTCGAGTAGGAGATGCAGGTTGACCATGAGTCCTTGCTAACATTGGCACAGCGCTCCATTGATTAGATAGTTTGCTTAAATTAGTTATGAGACCATCTATTTCAGTAAAATAAATTTCGTTTAACGCCTCTTTTATTGATAACGGTATCGCAGTATTATTGATATCTTGTGAGGTTAAACCAAAGTGTACGAATTCAAGACAATCACTGAGGTTTAATTTTTGAAAAGCCTCTTTGATAAAATATTCAACCGCTTTAACGTCGTGATTGGTGATTTTTTCAATTTCTTTGACTCTTAACACTTCTTCATCACTCATGTGCAAATAGATGGCGCGCAGGTCATCAAAGGTTTCGGCGCTCATGTTTTTTAGAGCTTCAATATTAAGTTCTGCAAGTGCTATAAAGTACTCAATTTCAACCCGGACTCGATATTTGATAAGTGCGGCTTCAGAAAAATAAGGAGATAAAGATTTTGTTTTAATTTGATATCTACCGTCAATCGGTGAAATCGCAAATAGCGAATGCGTCATATTCCTAAGATTAAAGCAATAAAAATAAGGGTATATTCTCAAATAATAGCTATGGATTATTTTCCTTAGCTAATAATCATTTCAGGTGGAAATAAAATGGTAAATGTCGTTACCTCTCCATGTTTAGATTCTATATTTATTTCTCCATTGAATGATTGTACTAAATCCTTGACGATATAAAGCCCCATTCCAGAAGAGTTTTCTGAATTACCGAGCTTAGAAAATGCATCAAATTTTTTTTGTGAAATTTTTTTTTCGATACCAATACCATTGTCTTTGACCGAAATAAGAAGGCCTTCTTTACGAAGGTTAGATTTTAAATGAACAAAAGACTTTTTGTCTAGAGCACTGTACTTACAAGCATTTTCCATCAAATTTTGGAATACTTGAATGATTTTGGCTTCTTCTGCACGGACGACAGGGAATTCCCCCGTAGCTTCGATTGTAATCTCAGGGTAGTCAAGACTTAAGTTTTGACAAAGCTTCCGAACCATAAAACTTAAGTCTATGTCTGTTTTTTGTTTTTCAGCGTTGTTTATTTCAGCAAAATTCAGCGTATCAATAATCAACTTGTCCATTTTTTGGAGTGCATTATCAACGATTTCTAAATAATCTTTGCTTTGTTGAGAGAATTGTTCACTGTTTTCTTCTTCTAACCAACTTAGTGCGGCCGAAATTGATCTTAAGGGAGATTTTAAATCGTGAGATACAACATGGGCATAATTACTTAATTTTTTGTTTCGGATATTTAAATCGTCAATCAATTGTTTTTGAGCCTTTTCTAGCATTTTAATTTTAGTGATATTAAAGTGGACCCCTATTGACCCAGTAACGTCTCCCTTATCATTAAAATTAGGTCCTCCAGATATAAGCATATACTTTTCTTGTTGTGTTTTATCAAAATACCTCAGCTCGTATGAACTTGCTTTTTTTTCTTCTCGATCCTTGTTAGCATTTCGGATCACTTTACCTTTAGCATTCTCTAAGAGCAACTCATGAGCGATTTGACCTATAAGTTCTTCCTTTGCATATCCAGTCATTTTACATGTGGCTTGATTTACGGATATTATTCCATCATTTTTATCTACTTCCATTAAGCCCAGCCCCATGTTTTCAATTAAGTTCATGTACTTTTGATAATCGATAATTAGGTTTTGTTCTTTTTGATGTTGTATAGTGGCATTGATATAAACCCATAAATGTCCAATAATATTCTCGTTTTGAAGAATGGGGTAGTAGGATCGTTCTAAAATTCTATCATCTGCTAACACAAGCCTTTTACCCAATTCTTCTTGTTTGTGATATTCTAGTTTTATCATATCGTCAATAAAACGCTCAGGGTCTTTAAACATGGTCTTGAGAAGATTTCGAGTATCGCTGCAATGCATGCCGATAAAATCAGTAGGGTCTGCATCGATCTTAAAAATGTCTAAAAATTGCTTGTTTAAAAAAGCGATTCGATTTTCTCCATCTTCATATACCATTCCAAAATTTAATTTAGTCATTGCTATCTTTAAGATTTCATTCGAAAGAATAATTTCTCTTTGATTGGACTCGATTAACTTAAATAAATCTTCATTTTTCACATTGAGTTGTAAAATGGAGGTAAAAAAATGAAGCAAATCAAATTGCCGTAGATTAAATTTATTTTGTGATTTTGAAAATGCATACAATATATATGCAGTACCTGAACCACAAACTATCGGAATGAAAAGTTCTGATTTGATTTTTCTTACCTGGTTTTCTGTTTCTCTCTCTTGAATGAAAACAGGTTCAAAATCTTTTTTAATAGCAGAAATCACTTCTGTATTTGGAGTGCTAAAATCGGTTATATTAAATTCAGTTTCTAGTTGAAAATTAATCAGATTTGAATCTCTATTTATTCTATGACTGATCTCGTATAGGATATAATTTTCTGGATTTAAAAGTTTTTTTACTAAATCAATGAACTGTGAGGTTTTTTTTATGAGCTTTATTGGCGACTAAGATTTGAAAAAATTGCTTGCGCAGAAAGCTAAATTCATGATCGCCAGAATTAACCATTTTTGAAAGGGAAATGTCTTTTGCTAGAATTTGAATATGCTTTTTTTGATTCTCATCATTCTTAATTAAATCAAAGTAAATTCTGAGATGTTTTAATTCATTTAAACCATTTAAAAATTCAAACTCGATGTCTTTGTTTTTTTCAGATTCCCAAACACTTTGAACTACAGGTTTTAGTCTTGTCCAATTTTCTTCTGGAAGATCTTCAATATGTTTGTATTCTAGTCGAGATTTGTCAACACCTATCAGCTCATAGCCAGCATCGTTGGCATCGATAATTTTGCCATCGTTAGTAACCAATGCGATAGCATCAGATAAATTATTAATATTGATATGCATAAAAACGCAATCTTTTCTGGTTTACAAAGTTTGTGCTTTTTAGTAGAGTGTTCGAACATTACCCATGTTCGTTAAAACTAACGAAACCTTTTTAAAAAGTAAAATGAATAAGGACTTATTTCAATATTTACAAGGGGTTTGTAAGCTCTGAAAGACTTTTGAGGTTTGAACATATTTTGGCGCTTAGAACAAGGCATGTTTGTGTTGCTGTTGAAGATATTTACCAACTTCACAATACTTCAGCTATTCTAAGGAGTTGTGATTCTTTCGGTATTCAAGATGTTCATGTACTTGAACATCGATTCAATGATAGATTAGATACTCAAATTGCAATGGGAGCTGATAAATGGCTCAGTGTTTACAAACATGAGTCGACTAAAGATTGTATTACTCACTTGAAAAGTAAGGGGTATAAAATTGTGGCGGCTGTTCCTGATGATAAGGTGCAATCTTTTCATCAAATGGAATTTAATCACAAAGCCGTATTGTTTTTTGGCACCGAAAAATCTGGTTTAAGTGATGAGGTTTTAAAGCAATCAGATGAATTTATTACCATTCCAACATTTGGATTTACAAAGAGTTTGAATGTTTCAGTATCGGCCGCAATTATATTACAGCTTCTTACAGTTAAATTAAGAAGTACAGAACTAAAATGGAGACTTCAAGATTATGAAAAACAAATCTTAAGGGAGGAGTGGATAAAAAAATCTATTAAAAACGTCGATCAGATAATCGAGCGCTTTTTATCGAATTCGCTCTAGTAAAACTGTATGGAATTCACTTTCAAATGACAAAACACCATTGATAACCTCTACTTCGGTATTCGAATACGAATCGCGCCATTTAGAGTGCTCTAAAGTTTTGTCTTCTAAAACAACTTTTTTTAGCTTTTCCTCAAGTTCCAGACCAATAATCACCTTTTCTTCTTGATTTGACCTGCTAAAGTAATATGGTTTGTCACTTAACTGTTGATGTTTTCCTAAAGCCAGACTTCTCTTGTGTTTTTTTCTAAATAAACCAAGTTTTCTCCAATGGTTTAAAATTTTTTGTGTAATTGAATCTTGTGCGATGTCTTTCCAATTCATATTCGATCGCAGATGGGCATCTCCAACTGCACCTTCAATTTGCAATGGTCGCGCACTTTCATCTCCGTAATAAATTTGTATTGCTCCTGGACTAAGTAATAGAGCATTAGCTGTTTTTATAGCTTGGGTTCGACTTACATCAAAGGCGTAGGAATCGTCATGAGATTGCAGGTAATTTATAAAGCCCCCGTATTGCTCTTTGTCCTGTAAAATAGTATTGTATTTAGTAAAAAGTGATTCATAGTCTGCCTTAGTATCATTTTTAAATTCAAAATTGATTAAGGCATCGTAGCCGTAGTTAAAATAATTTACAGTCTTGTCTCCAAAATTGTAATTTTTTCCTTTAGATGTTTCATATCCGTACACTTCACCGACCATAAAAAAAGCTTCATCTACAAACTGGTAATTGGGATTTTGTTCTTTAAAATACTCGAATGAGTATTCAGCTTCTTTTTTGAGATCTGCCCATATATATTCATCTGCATGTTTTGTGGTGTCTACACGAAATGCATTAATCCCATATTCTTTAATGTAATCGGTTAGCCATTTCACAATGTAATAAGACGGGGTCCTAGGGTGATTTGTGCGTTCAAAAAAAGTATTCAACTCATTGACTTCTCGTACATACCTACCCTCTTTTTTCCATTTTTCAACAAGAAACTTTGGAAGTTCAACTTCATTTTGAGATTCAGTTAGGATATCAGGGAGATTTTCAACTAGTGTACAACTTGTTGTTCCTTTATAGCCTTGAAAATTACATGCAGGTTCAGTTCGGACCCATTCGTCTGGCCACTTGAAATCGGTAGGAGTTACTGGCCCTGTATGGTTTAATACTGCGTCCATAACAATTCGAATACCCTTTTGGTGCGCTGATTGAATCATTTCTTTTAATTCATCGGTATTGCCAAAATTTGGTTCTAGGGCAGTCCAGTCTCTAGTCCAATATCCGTGGTAAGCGTAAGTCACTCCTGTACCTTCATCTGTAGCCTCGTAATTTTGTTCAATAAAAGGACTAAGCCATATGGCATCGACACCTAAGTGATTAAAATAGTCGTTATTAATTTTTTCTGTGATTCCAGCAATATTACCTCCTTCAAAACCACGTAATACAGCAGTTTCTTTGAATTCTTGTTGTCTAAAACTTTTTGATTTTCCTCGGTGAAAACGATCTGTCAGCAAAAAATAAACGGTTGCTGAATCCCAGCTAAAGAAATGCTTAGTTTCTTCTATTTTTTCAATGTTTGTTTCAGCCTTACATGATAAGAGCAGCATTAACATTGCCGTACTTAAATAGATTAAAGGTTTCATAGGTATTGATTATCTATTGAGAATTCTATACTCTTCGTAGCAACTGCTTATTGCTTCAAGAATTTGCAGGTCATTTGCTGTTGTGATAAAACTATTTGAAAAATCACAGTTATTTAATATATCGTCAATATCCATTTTTTCTAATTGCAAGAGTTCCATTAAGGTTACTCTGTCAAATTTAGTGGCTAGTAAATCTCTAATATTTTGGTCTGCTTTCATTTCATTGAGCTTTTTCATTTGCCGCGGTCTTTTTCCGAATAGATTTCGAAGTAAGTCTGCGGGATTGAGAATAGCTCCAAGAATTTTTGTCACTGAATTTGGCCCTTTGCGACTTTCGTAGCTTTTGTTTAGGCCAGATATACTGTACTGAAAAGCGTCATTGGTGGGAATATATTTTACATCAATGTCTAAATAGCCGGTAAGTTGGTATGGTCGAACAACTACTTCTTCTAATGCAAAAGCTAATTCATTTAAACTGACCTGAGTGCCATCAAAACGAATAATATCATTACTGACTCTTATTTTTTCTGATTTAAAACCTAAAAACGTAAAATAAAGGGTGTCATTTACTCTTGCCTGTATTTCAAAATTTCCTTCTTTATCAGTAATGGCTCCCTTTACTAAATTAAGGTTAATGACGTGAACACTTTCTAAGGCAACTTGGGTTTGGGCATTTATTACATTTCCCTTTATAGTTGAGATAAATAAACTGTCGTTGGAAATGTTTTGAGCTAACCCTTGAGCAGCGCATGAAAAAGCAATAAATAAAAATCTCCAATTTGACATCACAAGCGGCCTAATGCTAATTTATTGCATAG
>MDTC01243039.1_pt1 | contig 59284 bp, 48 predicted proteins | sample 811181 | NCBI WGS metagenome assembly MDTC01 (sample SAMN05326644, study PRJNA326480) | marine metagenome | isolation source: seawater | place: Pacific Ocean: North | collected 2011 | reverse complement strand
CCAGTTTCCATATGAGGATCTTTATCTATTGTTAAACTCATAGCAACACTTGGAAGTCTATGGTCTTCCACTAAAAAAACTTTCAATCCATTTTCTAATTTAAAACGTTGTGGTTCACCAAGATTAATCGGAGGAGCTTTAGCTGGTTTTGGAGCTTTTGAACGATCAATCTGTGCATTAATCGTTAAAAATGAAAATGCTATAAAAACAACTATTAAAGTCTTGTAATTTTGCATAATTATTATTTATCAGTTTTCTTTAGCTAGGTAATATAGTACAACCCTGTTGGATGGAACAAAATACTTATTTGCAACTCTTTGAATATCTTCTTTTGTTACTTTTAAGTACCTTTCAAGTTCTGTATTGATTAAGTTAGCATCACCATAATACATTTCATAATTTGCTAAATCCTCAGCTATTCCTATCATAGATGTAAAATTATATACGAAGTCATTTTCTAGCATATTTCTCACCTTACTAAATTCTTTATCTGTGATTAGTTCAGATTGAATATTTTTAAATTCTTGATTAATTTCTTCTTCTAATTTTAAAGGATCTACATCTGAATTTGCAATGGCAAAAACAAATGACAATCCTGGGTCTTCAGAATCAAAAGGAAACGCACCAACATACATAGCAGATTGTGATTCTTCAACACATTTTCTATTTAGTCTTGAACTTTCTCCTTTTGACAAAATCATAGACAATAATTCAATAGCATAAAAATCATCTGTACCAGCCTCTGGTATCCTGTAAGCCATCATTACACCAGGAAGTTGAATATTGTCGTAAACTGTATCTCTAATCTCTGATTTTAACGGAGGTTCAATAATGGTAATTGGCTCAATTGGTTCTTTGCCTCTAGGAATTGGTCCAAAATAAGCTTCAATTAATTTTTTTGTTTGAACAATATCTATGTCTCCTGCAATAGAAAGAATAGCATTTTCAGGAACATAAAATTTGTGATAAAAATCCATAAACTCACCTAAAGTTGCTGCATCCAAATGCTCCATTTTCCCGATAGTTGTCCATCTGTAAGGATGTTCTTTGTAAGCTCTTTTATTCATCTCTGCTAAAAAACTTCCATAAGGCTGATTATCAATTCTTAATCTTTTCTCTTCCTTTACAACTTCATTCTGTGTTTCAACCCCAATAGTATCAATATTAGCATGCATTAATCTCTCTGACTCTAACCAAAGACCTAATTCCAGTTGATTGGAAGGTAGTACTTCATAGTAAAACGTTCTATCATTAGATGTGTTTGCATTATTTGTACCTCCAGCATTTTCTATGTATTTAAAAAATTCTCCTCTTTTAATATTTTTTGATCCTTCAAAGAGTAAATGTTCAAAAAAATGAGCAAAACCAGTTCTCTCAGGATTTTCATTTTTGGCTCCAACATGGTACATCACAGAAACTGCTACAATAGGAGTTTTATGGTTTTCATGTAAAATTACTTTTAAACCATTATTTAGGTTATATTCAATAAAATCAATGCTTGGGCTTTGAGCTGTGAAAGTAAATAATCTAAAAAAGAGAATTAAAAAAGTTAAAGATCTAAACATGGAATTATTTTTGTAAACAAATTAAGAAATTGGATTGGACTGGACAAATTATAATTTAAATGATTGTAAGAAACACTGATAAAAAAAAACGTCGATGAATGAATCTTGTGTTCTAATCCAATTTTTTTTGTTCCCAGTTTTAATAAAACCTAATTTTTCAAAAACTTTAATACTTGCAGTATTTTTTGAAATCACATCAGCATATAAAGTTGAAATATGGTATTGTTCAATAGAAATTGACTTTAATATTCCCAATGACTTTGAAGCAAATCCTTGATTTCTAAAATTGGGATCAATATATATGCCAACTCCGGCACGTGAGTTAACCAAATTAAAATCATATAAATCAATACAACCTACACTAACTTTGTTTTGTTCAATAATGTATCTGACTTGGTTATTTGAAAACAAATCATGTTCGGAATTTAAAAAATCCTCAACTTGAGAAGGAGTGTAAAAAATAGGAACGTCTGTATGGTTATTAATTTTGAGATCATTTTCCCAATCTAAAATTTGATTAAGGTCAGTAATTAAAGGCTTTCTTAAAATAATATTATTTGACATCTGATAATTGTAAATCTCTTATAGAAGAGATAATTTCATCTTTTGTGTATCTAGGGAGGTGAAAATAATTATCATTCGTATCTGTTTTTAGTCCAAAATGAAAATAACTATTTACTAATTTTTTTGTTTCTAAAAAGGGAAGTAATTCAAATATAAAGTCGGCTTGAATATTTGACTTTAATTCACTTTCAATAGTTTTTTTTATAGGTCCTAGACATGTATTATTTTCTTTTAAAACCCCATAGTTTTGAAAAATATTTCTAGCCTTAATAAATGAAATTGAGAGATTTAATTCACAAAAAAGCATAAGGTATTTTCTTTTTTTTAAGCTATTATATATTCTTCTAAAGGAAATATTCGATTTGACTGAATTAGCAGAACAAGAATAATATTGACCATTTATAACTAAGGACAAATGAGGCGGTTTAAAGTTCAAGCCACTTAAGAGAATTCCAGTTATTTTATCCAAAGAATCTTCACTAATTTCATTATTTAAATAAATTTTCATAAATCAAATTCTCCTCTGTAAACATAGTGTGCAGGACCAATTAAATATACATTTTCAAAAGCCATATTTATTAATTTGTACTCAACTTTGAGGTCTCCTCCCTTAGTATTCACATTAATAATATTTTTCAAATTATTTAAAAAAGCAAAACTTAAGGCAGCAGCAGTCACCCCGGAGCCACAAGATAATGTTTCGTTCTCTACTCCTCTTTCGTATGTTCTAACCTGAATTCCTTTACCTTTCTCCACTACAAAATTAACATTTATTCCTTCATCCTTGTAATCTTCACTATATCTAATCTCTCGACATTTTGATAAAAAATTCTCATTTAATAGCTCATTTGTAAACTTTATGTAGTGAGGAGAGCCAGTATTTACTTTAAAATCACCATTCTTTAATTCATTTACATGAATAGGAGAAGTTATATTTACCTTCACATCCTTTGAATTTAATATTTCTGCGTGGTGAGCACCATCATTTGTTAAAAAACTCGTCTTTCGGCGACATAACCCTTGGTGAAAGCAATATAAAACAGCGCATCTGCTTCCGTTTCCACAAAAACTCTTGGAACCGTCCGGATTATAAAATTGCATATGAAAATCATGTTCAAAATGAGAATTAATTAGCATTACTCCATCAGCTCCTATCCCAAATTTTCTATCACATAATTTTTCAAAGTGTTGTTTTTGGAAATTATATTTTAAGTTTCTTATATCAATGATGATAAAATCATTTCCTGTTCCTTGATATTTGTAAAAATTTAAAACCATTTTGATAAAAGTAAAAATAAATGCTTAACAATATTTAACATCAGTTAGACAATTGAAAAAATAAAAGGTAGTTAACTTTAATAAATTTTTATTATGAACAGTAAATTTCAAACGCTTTTAATTAGTATAATTTCATCAATAGCTATTTTACTAATATTTAATTATATAAAAAATGATAATGAAAAAATAATAAGAATCAAGTCTTATGACAACAATGGAACACCAGTTAATAACTCATTTAATTTATCATCAGAACCATCAAATAACTTCAATATACTAGATTTTACTAATGCAGCAGAAAAAACTGTTAATACTGTTGTTCATATTTCTAGTCAGTATAATCAAACTTATCATTCCGACCCAATGTTAGATTTTTTTTGGGGTCCTGACGGAAGTAGAGGCATTAGACCACAAATCGCTACAGGATCTGGTGTAATTATTTCTGCAGATGGTTATGTTATTACAAATAACCATGTTATTGACGATGCAAATGAGATTTCAATAACCCTCAATGACGGAAGAGAGCTTGATGCTGAACTCATAGGAGCTGATCCAAATACAGACTTAGCACTTTTAAAAATTGAAGAAAATAATCTTACCTATGCTGAATTTGGAAATTCTGATGATGTACATTTAGGAGATTGGGTTTTAGCTGTTGGAAATCCTTTTAATTTAACATCAACGGTTACTGCAGGAATTGTGAGTGCAAAATCAAGAAATATCAATATTCTTAGAAATAACGCTAAAGGAAATATTTTTCCCTTAGAATCTTTTATTCAAACAGATGCTGCTGTAAACCCTGGTAATAGCGGTGGTGCATTGGTTAACCCGCAAGGTTTATTAATAGGTATAAATACTGCCATTGCTTCCAAGACTGGGTCTTACGCAGGTTATTCATTTGCAATACCTTCAAACATCGCTCTTAAAGTTGTAAATGATTTAAAAAATTATGGGATGGTACAAAGAGCATTTATTGGAGTTATAATACAAGACGTAACTCAAGAAGTAATGAATAAACTTAATCTAGTAAATACTGAGGGTGTATTAGTTACTGGGCTAAGTGAAGGTGGTGCAGCTAAGGAAGCTGGAATTGAGATTAACGACGTAATTTTAAAAGTTGAAAATATAAATGTTAATGATGTTCCTGAGCTTCAAGAACAAATTGGAAAGTTTAAGCCTGGAGATAAAGTCAAGATAATAATTAAAAGAGAAGACGAAACTAAGCTTATCGAAATTACATTGAGAAATGAAAAAGGTAATACTAAATTAATTGACAAAAGAAAATTAGAGGCTGAGTCAACAATTTTTGGTGCAAGTTTCATTGATGTAAGTCAAAATAATTTAAGAAGATTAAATATTAAAAGTGGTGCTGAAATCCAATCCATTAAAGATGGAGCATTTAATGATGCAGGAATGAATAAAGGATTCATAATCACACACATCGACAAAGAGCCTGTAAAGTCAGTAGCTCATTTAATTAAATCTCTAAAATCCAAAAAAGGAGGAATCTTAATTGAAGGGATTTATCAAAACGGAGTTAGGGGTTACTTCGGCTTTGGATTATAATCTACAACCTCAAAAGCTAATTCTTCATCATTATTTTAGTTTTTAAAATTAAATTTTGAAAATCTGAAATAATCAATAGTTTTCAGCTCTTAATAAATACAAAACGATTTATAATTTTAATTAATTTCAATTTGATTTAATTAAATCGTAACCATTTTAGGCTTTGAACGTTAAAGAGGATGTTCAATAAATAAAAACCTTAAAATGAAAGAGCTAGCGCAAATAGCAGTAAACCTAATATTATGGACAATATTGGCAGTTATGATAATGTTATCACTTCCTTTTATTGCGACAATTTAATTTACACACTATTTACTTACACAAATTAGACCCTAAAAATTTATCGTTTTAAATAGTTTTATTAAACTTAATATACTGAAAAACAGTCACTTGTATTGATTTTTTAATCTTTTTAACACGTTGAAATTATTTAATGATCAATCAAAATAAATATCTAACCTCTAATAAATTAATATATATTTTGTGTGTTTTCGCTTTTTATACAACTACTACTTATTCTCAAAGTAATGCCTACTATGATAAGTACGAATATAGAAAAAAAAGACATGAGATAAATGTTGGAGTTGGTGCATCAAGTTGTCTTACTGATCTAGGTGGTTCTGATATGACACTTATTGAAATTAATCAAAAAAAATCTACTAAATATCTAAAGTCTTTATATGATGTAGATTTAGCTAAAACAAGATATGTGGTCAACGCTTCATATTTATACCATTTAACAAGCAAGTTAAATTTTAGAACTAACATTTTATTTGCAAGTATCTCTGCAGATGACGCTCAAACGAATGAATTTTACAGAAATAACCGGAATTTAAATTTTACAAGTAACATTATTGAATTAGCAACAATAATTGAATATTATATTTCTAAACCAAGTACAGGAAATCGTTATGGGCTGAGAAACACCGCTGGAAAAAAATTAGCAACAAGCAACTTATTTAGTCATTTGGGTTTATATCTATTTGCAGGAATTGGGGGTTTTTATTTTGATCCAAAAGGGGACAATAATTTTGATTATGCAAATAGTTCTTTTCAAAATACAACTTTTGAACCATCAACTAAAACCAAAAATATAAAACTTAGAGAATTACATACTGAAGGGCAAGGAATGCCAAATGATCCTGCAGGATTTGAAAGTGGTGAGACATATACTAATTATTCTATTTGTTTTCCATTTGGATTTGGAGTAGAAAAAGCATTTAGTAATAGTTCGGGAATAAAGCTAGAAGGTGGATTTAGATACACAATGACTGACTACATTGATGATGTGAGTAATAATTATTATGATAGAAGAGCAATTGAAGAAAAATATGGAAATCTAGCTGCAACAATGAGTGGAACATACTCAGGAAAAACATTTGTTCATTTGGGTTATGCTAGCGACGGAAATTATCCAGGGGGTGCAACATTTGATCCAAATGCAATTAATTATCAACCCTACTTAATTGATATCACATACACAGAACCAAAATCACAGAGAGGAAATCCTAACGATAATGATTGTTATGGCTTTTTAACCCTGAGTTTTTACAAAAAGCTTAAAAGTAGAACCAAATCGTACAGAAAAATTAATATGCATCAAAAAAGAAAGGTTAAAGCTTCATTCTGATATGAAAATGATTAAAATTGTAATACTAAACTTCTTATTACTTTCGTGGGTAAATATAATATCCCAAGGATTTTACAATCGTTACGGTTATAGAACAAAAAGACACGAAATAAATCTTGGTGCTGGCGCATCAAGTTGCCTTACTGATTTAGGAGGAAGGGACGCCATCGGAAGCGGTTTTTTATGGGATATTGATATTGCAAAAACTAGTTATATTGGAAACATATCTTATGTATACAATGCATTAAGTAAATTTGCAATTAGACTTAATCTTGCATACATGAATATATCTGGAGATGATAAGTATGCAGGGAACTTTCACAGGAATAATAGAAGATTAAATTTTGAAACCACAATCATTGAAACTGCTGCAATATTTGAATTGACATTGATTAGTGCAAAGACTGGGGATAGGTACAATTTGAAGGGACCTGCAAGAAAATATTTAAAAGCTAGAAATCCAGTTGGGTTAGGATTATACATTTATGGTGGTATTGGGGGTTTTCATTTTGAACCTTTTGGATATGACCGATTTATAAATAAAAATGGGGAAGTTACTGGAAGTGGAATAAAATATAAACTAAGACCGCTTCATACTGAGGGACAAGGTATGGAGAACGGACCAGATGGTTTTTCTGAAGGAAAAACATATTCTCCATTTGCCATATGTGTTCCTATTGGATTTGGAATAAAAAAGGCATTTAATAGTTATAGCGGATTAAAAATTGAAGCAGGTTTTAGATTTACTAATACAGACTACCTTGACGATGTAAGTACTACGTATTATGATAAAAGTAGATTGACCCAAAGATATGGTGAAAGCTCAGGAATAATGTCAGGAACAAGCACTGGTCAATCATATAATTATGTAGGATATGCAATTGATGGAAATTATCCCGACGGATCTACACCAATTTCTGAAGTAAGTTCTAATGCTTATACAATTGAAAAAAGATACACTGATCCAGGATATCAAAGAGGAAATCCTGTAAATGATGATAGTTATATGTATGTTACAATGTCAGCTTATAGAAAATTTACAAATCGTTCTAAAAGTTACAGACCAATTCATCGTGTAAAAAAGAGAAAAGTAAAAGCTTCTTTCTAATAATTTAGGATCAATGATTATAAAACTAGAATTAAATTAATGTATCGATTATGTAGCTAGTTTTTAAGCATAATTATATATTTGATTGCTTATGTTCTATTTTTAAGTAATCAAATATTTATTAAATACTTTTAAAACATTGAATTGAAACTATTTATTTTTCTTAAAAAATTTGTTCTAATCACTGTTATTTTATTTTCATCAATCATTAACGCACAAAATAATTTTACAATAAGTGGATACATTGAAGAGGCAGAAACAGGAGAAAAGTTAATTGGTGCGACAGTTTATGATTTTAAATCTAAAAAAGGGACAATAAGTAACGACTATGGATTTTTTAGTCTAACAATACCTATAGATTCTGTTGATATTAGGATTAGTTATATTGGCTACATAACACAGACATACATAGGAATCCCTGAAAAAAACATCAATAAAAACTTTTCTTTAATCAATCAAACACTCAAAGAAGTAGAAGTCTTATCAAGTAAGGAAGAATTAGTCCATCAAAAATCAGAGATGAGTACTATTGACCTTTCAATGGATAAAGTTAAAGTATTACCTGCTCTTTTAGGCGAAAATGATGTTATGAAAACTATTCAACTTTTACCAGGGGTTCAAACAGGAAGTGAAGGAACTTCTGGACTTTATGTTAGAGGTGGTGGTCCTGATCAAAATTTAATTCTTCTCGACGGAGTGCCTGTTTACAATGCTTCTCACCTATTTGGATTTTTCTCAGTTTTTAATTCAGACGCTATAAATTCCACAAAATTAATAAAAGGTGGATTTCCTGCTAGATATGGTGGAAGACTGTCTTCTGTAATAGATATTAAAATGAAAGAAGGAAATATGAAAAAATTTCATGGTCAAGGTTCAATAGGGTTAATTGCATCTAAAATTTCTTTAGAAGGTCCAACAAAGGAGGGCAAAACTTCTTTTATAATTTCTGCAAGAAGAACATATCTAGATATATTGGCTAAGCCTTTCATTAATGCTTCTCAAAAAAATAAAAATCAAACAGATCCAAATAATTCTAGTTCTAATTCAGGAGGATATTTTTTCTATGACTTAAATGGTAAGATAAATCATAAAATTTCAGAAAAAAATAGACTATATTTTAGTCACTACATGGGAAACGATAAAGCTTATTTAGATGCTATCGATAACTATAGTTATGACTCTACAATTGGAACCGAAACAACAAATTCTATTTTAAAATGGGGGAACATTATAAGTGCTTTAAGATGGAATAACATGCCTACTAATAAACTTTTCATTAATACTACTTTAAGATATAGTAAATATGATTTTTTAATTGCGTTTGGAAATAACAATAGAGAAACAACTAATAACATAACTAACAGTCAAGATTTTTCATTTGCTTATGTATCAAACATTGAAGATTGGTCAGGAAAAATTGATTTTGACTGGATGCCCAACCCAGACCACTTAGTAAAATTTGGTATTGGAGATATTTATCACACTTTCACACCAGGAGTGAATCAGTTCCAATTCAATAACTCACAAGATAGCTTATCAGCATTAGACACAACTTTTGGAGCGCAGAAACATTTTGCTCATGAAATTTCTGGATTTTTCGAAGATGAATGGACTATCAATAGTAGAACAAAGGGTAACGGAGGCATACATTACAGTTCTTTTATAGTTGGTAAAAGCTATTATTCATCAATTCAACCAAGATTAGGATTAAGATACTTAATTAATGATAAATCATCCTTCAAACTAGGTTATGCTGAGATGGCTCAATTTTTGCACTTATTAACTAACTCAGGAATAGGTCTACCAACCGATTTATGGGTTCCAGCAACTGAAAAAATTAAACCACAATTCTCTAAACAAATTGCAATAGGTTTGGCTAAAACTTTTTTAAACAAGTTTGAAATCTCTCTTGAGGGATATTACAAAACAATGGAAAATTTAATCGAATATAAAGATGGTGCATCCTTCTTTGATTCTCAAAATGATTGGCAGGATAAAGTTTATATTGGTAGAGGTTGGTCATATGGCGGAGAACTATTGGTTGAAAAAAAAATAGGAAATACTACCGGATGGATAGGATATACACTTTCATGGACTAATAGACAATTTGATTCTATTAACTTTGGCAATACTTATCCTTATAGATACGACAGAAGACACGATATTGGGATTGCTATTACGCATGAGTTTAATGATAGAATAAATTTCGGTATTGTATGGGTATATGGAACAGGAAATGCTGTTACACTGGCAAAAGAAGCATATGGTTCATTTAACAGTTCCCTAATTAGGGATATTAACAACTACAATTTTCCTGGACAGAGTATTGAAGTTGGACATATTTCCAACAGAAATAACTATAGAATGCCTTCTTATCACAGGCTTGATATCTCAGTTAATTTTAAAAAACAAAAAAATTGGGGGGAAAGAACATGGAGTTTTGGGATATATAATGCTTACAATAGACAAAACCCGTTTTATCTAGACTTTACAACAGACATCAATGGAAATCCGCAGTTATCTCAATTTAGTTTATTTCCTTTAATTCCATCTTTTACCTATGCTTTTAAATTCTAAAAAAATAAATCAAACTTTTTTATTATTATTCGGACTTTTAGGTTTTTTGTCCTGTGAAAAAGTAATTCCTTTTGAAGGAGATGTAACTGTTGCTAAGCTAGTTGTTAATTCTATATTTCAAAGTGACTCTACATTCAAAATACATTTAAGCAGTAGTAAAAGTATTATTGACACATCTTCTTATAAAAATGTTGAAGATGCAGAAGTAACAATTAGCCTAGATAATGGAAATATTGTAGAAAACCTGCTACACAAAACAAACGGATTTTATATTGGAGAATTTTATCCATTACCAAACCAAACTTATAATTTATCAGTTTCCCATCCAAACTTTAACAATATTAATGCATCTGACTCGTTACCGATTCCAATAATAATAAACAGTATTGACACCTTATCAATTGTCGATCCAATTAATGGAAACAGACTAGAAATCAAAATTAATTTTAGTGATCCAGGTAACATTCAAAACTACTACTTAGTAGAAACATATGTAATTGGCTTATACAGCGAAATATTCAATCTTGATACTTTAGAATATATTTTGGATACAAACAAACAATACATGTTCCTTACGGACGAAGTATTTCAAGACGGAGGCTCGCCATGGAAAGAACAAGGATTATTTAATGATTTGTTATTTAATGGGCAAAATAAAAGTTTAAAAGTAGAAATACCTCAAGATGATTACCAAGGAAACGAAGGTAATTACCAATGGAGCTACGAAACTATATCTATAAGAATTTACTTGCACAATATTTCGCCTTCTTATTATTATTACAGAACTAGTTTAGAACTTTACCAAAATGCTTCTGGAAACCCATTTGCCCAACCAGTTCAGGTCTTTAGTAACATAGAAAATGGATTTGGTGTTTTTGCGGGAAGTCAAGTAAATTATTTTGATATTTGATTGTTTGAAGTGAATTTGCTAAATTTTATTAAAAATAAGTATCATTCTTACTATTTTAATTTCATGCAATACAATCATTCCTTTTAAAACGAAATCAGAACAAATAAAATCTTAATCATAGATAATTGGATAAATTATTTCAGGAAAGTGAAGTGTTGAAAAAAAATACAACAATTATGAACTAATATTAAATATTTAACATTTATGGGTGGAATTTTACTGCAGAATTTATTATTTAAAATAATACAAAAAAAAATTAATCGCTGCAAATTCAGACATTTTCAATTTTTACAAATAAATGTATATGTTGCAACATATTTTAGAGAAAATTGTCAGTAAAATAATAGTTTTTCAACATACTAAAATATATAACAAATTTAACTTGACTTAAGTAGTTGATTATTCTACATTTGCCGCTTTGTAAATTTAAACTCTATTTCAAGTTATGAGACAACTTAAAATCACCAAATCAATCACCAACAGAGAAAGCCAATCATTAGATAAATATTTACAAGAAATTGGAAGGGAAGAATTAATCACCGCAGAACAAGAAGTAGAATTAGCTCAAAGAATAAAGCAAGGTGACCAAATAGCTCTTGAAAAATTAACTAAGGCTAACTTAAGATTTGTTGTTTCTGTTGCTAAACAGTACCAAAACCAAGGTTTAACACTTCCTGACCTCATCAATGAAGGTAATTTAGGTTTAATAAAAGCGGCTCAAAGGTTTGATGAAACAAGAGGTTTCAAATTTATATCTTATGCCGTTTGGTGGATCAGACAATCTATTCTTCAGGCACTTGCCGAACAGTCAAGAATTGTTAGACTCCCCTTAAACCAAGTAGGTTCTTTGAATAAAATTAACAAAGCATTTTCAAAACTTGAACAGGAGTTTGAAAGACCCCCAAGTAGTGATGAGTTAGCCAGTGCTCTTGATTTACCTGAAGATAAAGTGAAAGATACACTTAAAGTAAGCGGTAGACATGTTTCAGTTGACGCTCCTTTTGTTGATGGTGAAGAGAATTCACTTTTAGACGTGATGGTAAACAATGATAGTCCAAAGGCTGATATAGAGCTTATGAAAGAATCATTACAAAGAGAAATTGAAAGATCACTATCGACCTTAAGCGATAGAGAAAAAGATGTGGTGATGTTATTTTTTGGAATAGGGATGCAACACGGGTTGACACTTGAAGAAATCGGGGCAAAATTTGATTTAACTCGTGAGAGGGTAAGACAAATTAAAGAAAAAGCTATAAGAAGATTACGCCACAATTCAAGAAGTAAATTATTAAAAGCTTATTTAGGTTAAAATTAAATTATGGAAAATATAAAAGTTGGTTACGAAACGAGTTTAAACGATTACATTGACCAAAAGAAAAATGCAGTAGAATTAATCAATTCTATAGGTCATTTAATGTTTGACAAAGGAGTTGAACTAGTTTTTTTTAGAAATCATATGGTTGACGTAAGCATTAGCGAACTTTTAAACTTATTTGAATATGCTAAGAATGTTGTTAAAAAACCTCTCAAAATTACAATGGTAAATAATGTTGTTAGAGAACTTAAAAAACTTGATCTAGCTCCATCAAAAATTGACATAGGAAAACTTTCTCATGAATATTTAGACGAGAAAGATAACAGCATAGCTGTTTCTGATTTTCTCAACAAAAAACTCGCTAATTTTATTGGTCAGGAGAAACACAAATTTTCTCCTCAAGACGTTATTTTGTACGGTTTTGGAAGAATTGGAAGAATTGCAGCAAGAGAATTAATTAGACAAGCTGGTAAAGGTCAACAGCTAAGACTAAGAGCAATTGTTCTTAGAAAAGTGGATGATTTTCAAATTGAAAAAAGAGCGGCTTTACTGAGAAATGACTCAGTTCATGGGAGTTTTAAAGGAACAATCATTGAAGATTTTGAAAACAAATCTCTAATCATTAACGGTCAAAATGTTCAATTGATACAAGCTAGCAATCCTGAAGATTTGGATTATACTCAATATGGAATTAATGATGCATTAGTAATTGACAATACTGGTGTTTTTAAAGATAGGGAAGCTCTTGGAAGACATCTGAAATCAAAGGGAACATCAAAAGTTTTATTAACAGCACCAGGAACTGGAGTTCCTAATATTGTTTACGGAATAAATCACCAAAATTTAGATATTGAAACTGAAAATATTTATAGCGCTGCTTCATGTACAACAAATGCTATTTCTCCTGTATTAAAAGTTATTGAAGATAAATTTGGAGTTGAAAGTGGTCACATTGAGACCATTCATGCCTACACCAATGATCAAAACTTATTAGACAATTTTCACAAAAAACCTAGGAGAGGAAGATCTGCTGCAATAAATATGGTAATTACAAGTACCGGAGCAGGAAAAGCAGTTACAAAAGTAATTCCTTCTTTAACTGGAAAACTCACATCAAATGCTGTTCGTGTACCAACTCCTAACGGATCACTTGCAATAATTAAACTATCACTAATTAACCATTCGTCAGTTGAGGAAATCAATGATACCATTAGAAATGCAGCTATAAAAGGTGATCTTATCAACCAAATCAAATACGAAATAAATCAAGAGTTGGTATCAAATGATATAATCGGAAATACTTGTGCGTCAGTTTTTGATAGTAACGCTACGCTTATTTCGTCCGATGGGAAGAATTGTGTATTATACTCTTGGTATGACAATGAATTTGGTTACACTAAACAAGTAATTAGAATTGCCAAATACATAACTAAAGTTAGAAGACTAATATACTACTAAAATGAATAATTTAAATGATCTTAACTCTTTAGTTGGGAAAGACGGAAAAAAGATAAGCCCAATTCTATCTGAAGATATAAAAAATTACCTCATTGATATTGATGGTACAATTACTGAAGATGTTCCAAACGAAGAACCCGAAAGAATGCTAACATGTGAGCCATTCCCAGATGCATTGGAAATTCTTAACAGATGGTACGAAGAGGGTCACATCATAACATTTTTTACATCTAGAACTGAAGAACATAGAAAATATACCGAAAAGTGGTTGGATAAACATCAATTCAAATATCATGGCCTACTGATGAATAAACCAAGGGGAGGAAATTATCACTGGATTGATAATCATTTAGTTAAAGCAACTAGATTCAGAGGGAAATTCACTGATTTAATTAAAGTATCCAAAGATATTGAAGTATTTAACGATGATTATATTTCTGATTAATTTTATAAATTTACAATGTACAAAACTTAAATATGAAAAAATATATTTTTTTAACTGAGACCATCGCTGTCTTATTATTCGTTTTCACAATTAGTTGCCAACAGGAGGGAAATACTAAAAATAGTTCTGTTATTGAAAATGTTCAACAGACGGATGAACAAATTTTGGACAAAGTGCATACTGTTGAGATTGACACCACTGAAAATGATTACGAATTTATGACTCCTTCTCCAATTCAAATTGCATCAATACTTAAAAAAGTGAATATGCCATTTGAAGATGGACTTACAAATTCTGTTGAAAATGCAGATAAATATCCAACAAAATTAAAACAAACACTAAACTTTGGCGTTTATTCTTGTGACTTAGCATACTGTATTACTAATGATAAATATGAACAAGCTGCAGACTTTTTAAAAGCAGTTAAGAAACTTTCTTCAAAAATTGGCTTAGAAACTATATTCAGATCAGAAAATCTTATCGACAGATTTGAAAGTAACATAGGAAATCAAGATAGTATTATGGAAATCTTGTTTCATGTACAAATGATGACTGATGATTATATTAATGATAACAACCTAAGAGAAATCAGTGTAGTGTATTTTACAGGTGCTTGGATTGAAGGGATGAACATTGGAACTCATACTATTTTAGGCAATGACGATCACAAAATAAGTGTTCTACTTTCAGAGCAAATGACAATTGCAAGATCAATAATAAAAGGCTTAAGGAGTGTTAAGGAACAAAATGACGAAATTATTGATCTGACTGACCATATTGAAGAAATGGTTGATGCTTATCATAACCTATGGTCTGTGAAAAAAGAGGGTGAAAATATTGATTATTTAGATGTTGAATTAAATCACGATGAAGTAGTCGAAATTTCTGAAATGATATTAGAATTAAGAGAAGAAATAACCTTATAAAAGAATTATGAATATAAAATACATCATACCATTTTTTGTTCTGTTTTCAATAATTATACCAGAGCTTAAATGCCAAAAAAACTCATTAACGCCTTACCAAGAATACCTTATTGAGTTAAAAGAATATAGAAAAAATTGTAGAAATGCACTTAAACCTTACAGGTATGACGGTTCATTAACAACTCACTTTTCCTATAAGGAATATGTTCATGAAAAAGAAATTGAAATTTCAACAATTCAAAATGAAGAATATAGACTTTCTTTTAATGCTTTAGGTGTTAAATATGACGGAATAAATATTAAAATATATGATAAACCGAAAAAATATAACTCAAGAACTTTATTATTTGAAAAAGATAATGTGAGTGGAAGTGAATTCACTGTTGAAACAAATGAAATGGTCGATAAACTTAAAGAAGACAAAAGAGCTAAAGGAGTTTCTGAAGAGATTTTAAGTCATTTGAGGATAAAAAAATTATACATAGACTATTTAATTCCCGCCAAAGAAAGAGATATACAAATTGATGAGCAAACTGGAGAGGAATACAAGCTAGTAACAAAAGGAGCTATAATTTTGGCTGTGGGTTATAATAACTTGTGATGTATTTATAATCTTAATCGAATTTATCAAGTAAAAGCTTTTTAAGCTTGAATAACTCATCCCTCATCATAGCTGCCTGCATAAAATTTTCTTTTCTTGCTTCTGACTCCATTTGCTTTTTTAACTTATTTATACTTTTTTCTAACTCAGCTCTTCCCATATTTTCAATGACAGGATCTGTATCGCTAGAATTTGGCAATTCAATTAATTGATCAATATCATCTTTGACAGCTCTATTGGACAAAAGCTGATTATTATTCGATTTATTTATTTGTTTTGGAGTAATTCCATTAATTCTATTGTAATTTTCTTGAGCTGCTCTCCTTCTTTCGGTTTCGTTAATTGTTATTTCCATAGCTTTGGTAATTTTATTAGCATACATAATAACTTTTCCATCGACATTCCTAGCTGCTCTACCAACTGTTTGAACTAATGATCTTTCCGATCTTAAAAAACCTTCATTGTCAGCATCTAAAATAGCTACAAGTGAAACTTCAGGTAGATCTAATCCTTCCCTGAGTAGATTAACTCCAACCAAAACATCAAATATTCCATTTCTTAAGTCCTGTAAAATCTCGACTCTTTCAAGTGTATCTACATCAGAATGAATATACCTTGATCTTATCCCAATTTTTTCAAAATACTTATTCAATTCCTCTGCCATTCTTTTGGTTAAAGTTGTGACTAAGACTCGATAATCTGAATCAATCTCTTTACGAATTTCGTCTAATAAATCATCTACTTGATTTAACTTTGGCTTGACAATTATTTGAGGGTCAAGTAGTCCTGTAGGTCGTATTAGTTGTTCAACATAAAGTCCTTCGCATTGTTGTAGTTCATAATCAGCAGGAGTTGCACTAACATATATAATCTGTTGGTGTAGCTTTTCAAATTCTTCAAATTTTAAGGGTCTATTATCTAATGCAGCAGGGAGTCTGAACCCATAATCTACTAAATTAACTTTCCTAGATCTGTCTCCTCCGTACATAGCTCTGATCTGAGGAACTGTGACATGAGATTCATCTATTACCATTAAATAGTCTTCAGGAAAGTAATCCAACAAACAAAATGGTCGATCACCAGCCTTTCTTTTATCAAAATATCTTGAATAATTTTCTATTCCAGAACAATAGCCAAGTTCCCTTATCATTTCCAAATCAAGCTCTACCCTATTTTGAATTCTCTTTGACTCTAAAGTTTTTCCAAGTTCATTAAAATATTCGATTTGCTTCATAAGATCATCCTGTATCTGAAAGATACATCGCTTTACGTCTTCCTTTTCAGTAACAAATATGTTTGCAGGAAAAATAACATATTGGTCCTGTTTCTCTGTAATTTTCATATCAACTAAATCCAAAACTCCAATTTCTTCAATTTCATCTCCCCAAAATGTTATTCTAATTCCAAAATCAGCGTAAGCCAAATGAACATCAATAGTATCTCCACTAACTCTAAACTTACCTCTCGAAAGATCAGTAACAGTTCTTGCATACAAATTATCAACTAGTTTTCTTAATAAATAATTTCTAGAAATATTTTGACCAACATGAATATTTATAATACTGTTTGTAAAGTTAACTGGGTTGCCAATTCCATAAATGCAAGAGACTGAAGAAACTACAATGACATCTCTTCTACCTGAAAGTAAGGATGTTGTAGTACTTAATCTTAATTTTTCAATTTCGTCATTAATAGAAAGATCTTTTTCTATGTATGTATCAGAAACCGGCAAGTAGGCTTCTGGCTGGTAATAATCGTAATAAGAAACAAAGTATTCTACAGCATTTTCCGGAAAGAATGTTTTAAATTCTTGATACAATTGAGCAGCTAATGTCTTGTTGTGGGATAAAATCAATGTAGGTCTTTGAACTTGATTAATTACGTTAGCCACAGTAAATGTTTTACCAGAACCAGTAACACCTAGTAATGTTTGGGACTTTACACCTTCATTAATTCCTTTAGAGAGCTCACTGATCGCGTCAGGTTGGTCACCAGTTGGATAAAAATTTGATTTTAAATTAAATTTCACTAGTTAAAAGTAAATAAAACTAATTCAAGTATTCCAAATGTCCCAAGCTTTTAATGCTTGGTTTACAAGCATTGAATATCCGTTTAAGGTTTGAGCATTGTTTTCCTTTGCTTTTTTTAAAAAATATGTTTCTGATGGATTATAAATTAGATCGACTACCAAGTGGTGTTTGTTAATTGTGTGATAAGGTATGTCTATAAATTGAGAAGTATTAGGAAACATCCCAATTGGAGTTGTATTTACGAGCAATAAATGATGATTCAACATATAATTATTGACATCACTCCAAATGAAAATATTTTCATCACTTGGACTTGCAAATCTTGAAACAAAATTAACATCAATATTATATCTTTTAAGCACATATGCTACCGCAGCAGAAGCTCCACCTGTACCAAATATCAATGCTCTTTCGTGATAAGGTTTTAAGTAGGGCTTAATCATCTGATGAAAACCAAATACATCTGTGTTATAACCCTTTAAATGCGATAATTTATTTCCATTGTATAACGGAAGAATTGTATTTACAGCGTTTATTTTTTGTGATATTGAATCTAGGGAATCTAAATATTTGATTACTTTACTTTTGAATGGAATTGTGACGTTTAGTCCTGAAATAATTTTCTCCTTAAATATATCTTTGAAATTAGTTAAATCGTTAAGTTCATAATTTGAATATAGAGCACTAATATTTTCTTCAGAAAATTTCTTGTTAAAAAAATCCTTAGAAAAAGAATGAGATAATTTATCTCCTAGTAAACCAAAATGTCTCAATTCGCCTTGTCTTGAAGTTTTAAATAGTTTCCTAATTTTTCAAAACCAAAAACCAAGAAAAATCCAATAACAATAAATAATATTAAAAGTAAATCAAAACCATTTAATCCTGGCATAACCCAATCTTGATATCCAACTATAACTTCTTTGACTTTGTTACCTTTAATTACTTCATTTCTCAATACAGTTTTCCACGGCCAAATAGTAACTAAAGAGCCAAAAATAAAGCCAGTCAATGAACTTAGTGTGACATCCTTAAAATTATTAAGCAGAAATGAAATTAAATTTGATAATATAACAAATCCAACAATAGCTCCCAAAATAACTAGGGAAAGTATTCTAATATCAAAACTTTGAACAGAGTCAATCATAATGAGATAATAATTTCCCATTAATATTAAAACAAAAGAACCTGATAAACCAGGTAATAGCATCGAGCTCATTGCAATAATACCACATAAAAAAAGATAAATTGAATCATCACTCTCTGAACTTGGCTTAACAAATACTAATAAAACAGCAACAAAACAACCAATAGCACTTGAAATAATAGTTGATAAGCTCCATTTTTTGATAGTAATTCCAACAAAATATACAGATGATAATATTAACCCAAAAAATAAGGCAAATAATAATGGTTCGTAACCATGTCTAATAATTTGACCATCATAATACCTATCTAAATTTATAACCCATTTAAAAAACTTTCCTAGAGAAACAATTCCAAAAATAGCACCTGAAAACAATACTAATATAAAACCCAAGTTGATTTGAAAAAAAAATTCTTTCAATTTAAAGCTAAATAGTAGTTTTATAGCTTTTAAATTAAATGATTTAAGTGTTGAAATTAATTCATTATATATACCGGTAATGAGAGCAATGGTACCTCCGGAAACACCTGGTATAACATTGGCTGCACCCATACCAAAACCTTTTAAAAAAAGTGATAAATACTGTCTCATTTTAATTTATTGAAGACCAAGCTTTAAAACCACCCTCAAGAGAATAAAAGTTATCTTTATAAAGACCATTCATCAACATAAAATTTAAAATATTGGATGACCTTTGTCCTGAGCTACAATGAAAGACTACAATCTTAGCTTTAGGAATTTCAGAAAGGCGGTTGATTAATTCACCCATAGGAATGTGTATTGAGTCAGTTTTACCTTCATTAACTAATTCATAATTTTCTCTAATGTCAATAAGTTGAACTTCATTTTGATTATGATCAATTAATTTCTTTAAATCTATCGCATCAATGTAATTTATTACTTCCATAGGGCAAATATAGAATTATAAAAACTTAAAGGATTGGTTTACGCTGATTAATAATTTCTTGCGGAATAAAATTAAAAAAAGTATCTCCTCTTAAACCTAACCTTAGTGTTTCTAAAGGTAAAACATCATTAGGGGCAATATTACCAAGATTAACATTTTGGTCAAATAAATTTATAAACCAGGTTTGTTGTTTTTTAGCAGGAGATTCCCATAAGATGTCCGAGGGACTGACTTTAGAAATTATTTTATTTATTAACATGGTATGGGGGTTTCCATTTGGTCTAAAAATACCAACTGAGCCGCTCTCTCTACCTTCCGCAATTACTTTCCAAGAACCAGCTTGAAGTTCATTAGACATCATTTTAATCCATTTTCCAGGGCTAACAATTATCCCTTCCTCCTTAGAGCCAACTTCACTTAAAACAGTATAATTAGATGAATATTTATTAATCAAATTACATTTTTCATCGTGATTTAATATAATTGAACCATCAGAAATTTCAATTAAATCAACACCTAGTCTATCAACAAATTTAAAGTAATCATCAATTTGACTTCTTATATAATATAATTCAAATAATGTTCCTCCAAAATAAGGTCTTATACCAAATTGTTTTAATAACTTTATTTTTTGATCTAAATTTTTTGAAATTACAGCAGTTCCAAAACCAAATTTAACAATATCAGTAAATTCAGATGACGTTTCTAAAAAACTCTCCAACTGGCTAATACTTAAGCCTTTATCCATCATCATTGTCACCCCATTATCCCTCGGAGGAGTAGTTCTAGTAGGCAAACAACTTAATGTCATAATGTGTTTTTATCTTTATAATGATTGATTACGTTAATGATTTCAGGAATGTTTTTTGCCTCAGGATATATTTCAAATAATTTTTCGCAGGAAATTTTTTCATTATCTTGCAATTGAACCAAACTAGATTTAGCTTCAGAAATATTTCCGTCTGAAATTTGCATAGCAACTAACCTTAATTGAAGATCTGGTACATTATTATTTTTCTTTATTGCCCTTTCTACTTCTTTAATTGCTTTTGATCTCGAACTATTATCAAAAAGAAAATTTGAATAGTCTATCCAAGCATCGACGTTTCCTGGATCTAGTTCTACCACTTTTTTAAATGCAATTTCAGCTTCTTTGTTGTTTTTTAGCTTTGTTAAAAGCTCAGCAAATATATACCAGTATTCTGAGTTGTAAGGATCAATTTTAATAGCCTTTTCAATAAATTTCTTAGCCTCACTAGGTTGATTTTTCAAATCTCTAACCACACCAAGACCAATCCAAGCATCTGACTGTGAATCATCAATTTCTAAACTTTTTTCATAAAAAAGTAATGCTTTTGTATAATCTCCAAGCTTCTCATAACATTCACCAATACTACAGTAAGCATAAGAATGAGGATGATCAAACAAAAATGATTCATTAAAAGCATTAATTGCGTTTTGATATTCTTTCAATTGTATAAAACTATTTGCCTTACCATAGTAAGCGGCAGTAAATTTTTCTGAGATTACTAAACACATATCAAATGCGTATAGAGCATCATTCCATTCTTCGTTAGCATTATACATGGTTCCTAAATTAAACCAAGCTAAATGTGAATAAGGGCGCTCATCTATTATCTGATTAAAATAACTGATTGCTTCTTCAAATTGACCTGTTTCGTGATATGCAACACCAAGCTCCATCATGGTAGAATCGTTAGATGGATTGATTTTAATTATTTTCTTCATTACACCAATTGCCTTCCTGTTTTGGCCAATTTGCAGGAATTCATAGGCAATTTCAGAAAGAAGATCATAATAGTTAGCGTCTGATAAAATAAGGTCACAAGCACTTTCAAATGCTTCAATTGCTTCATCTATCTGATTGGTTATTGAAAATAACTTACCTAAATTTAAAGTGATTTCGATATTATTTGGATAAAATTGGCTTATTTTTTCAAGAAGATAAAAGGATTCATCAAATTTTTGTGCACTATTTAACAAGTCAACCTTAAATAATGAAAGTGACAAATCGTTAGGAAATTGTTTAAGAGCATAATCTAGTGTAATATTGGCTTTATTATTAAAGTCTAATTCTAAATAATACTCAATGATTTTTTCAAAATCATCAACATCAAAAAAGGTGAACGATTTACCTAAAATCATTTCCTCAAAAAGTACAACTTTATTTAGGATTGAATTATCAGGTTCTTTTTCTTCAAACATGTTAAATGGTTTGAATAACAAATTTATTTATATATAAACACCAACAACATAATATATTAATTGCTTATTCACAATTAAATTAACATTGTAATTGCAACTACTATTTTTAAAAATTTATTGGGCCAATTGAAAATCAACTTTCAACTTTAATTATATTCGAAAAATTTTTAATATGACGCTTATAAAATCAATTTCTGGAATAAGAGGAACAATTGGAGGAAAACCTGGCAGCAATTTAACACCAATCGACATTGTTGAATCAATTAGCGCATATGGAACTTGGCTATCAAATAAATATGCTAGCTCAAAAATTAAAGTAGTAATTGGAAGAGATGCAAGAATTTCTGGGCTTATGCTTGAGAAATTATGTATTGGAACACTAGTCTCAATGGGAATCGATGTTGTTAATTTAGGCTTATCTACAACCCCAACTGTTGAAATGGCAGTTACAAAGGAAAAAGCATATGGAGGTATTATTTTAACAGCTAGTCATAACCCAAAACAATGGAATGCACTCAAATTACTCAACAATAAAGGCGAATTCATAAGTGCAAGCGATGGAGAAGAATTACTCAAATTAATTAAAGATCAGAATTTCAACTACTCAGAGGTTGACAAAATAGGGTCTACAATCAATAAAAATGACTATCTCGATGAACACATCTCAGATATTATCAAATTAGATACTGTAGATATTAATGCAATTGAAAAAGCTAATTTCAAAATCGTAGTCGATGCCGTTAATAGTTCGGGAGGAATTGCGGTTCCTAAACTTTTAAAAGCACTTAATTGTAAGAACATAAAAATGATATTTTGTGAACCTAACGGTAAATTCCCCCACAATCCAGAACCATTGCCAGAAAACATCAAAGAATTAAGTAATACTGTTATAGAAAACAAAGCTGACTTGGGAATAGTTGTTGACCCAGACGTAGATAGATTGGCATTTGTTTGTGAAGATGGTAAAGTTTTTGGTGAAGAATATACACTTGTAGCTGTAGCAGATCATATTCTAAAAAATAAAAAAGGAAACTCGGTCTCCAATTTATCTTCCACAAGAGCTCTTAAAGATATCACCATAAAAAATGGTGGTAACTACTTTGCATCTGCCGTTGGAGAAGTTAACGTTGTAAAAATGATGAAAGAGAAAAATGCAGTAATTGGAGGCGAAGGTAATGGAGGAGTCATATATCCAAAACTTCACTACGGCAGAGATGCTCTTGTGGGAATCGCTCTTTTTTTAACTCATTTAGCCAATTCTAAGTCCACTATGAGCGAACTAAAAAAAACATATCCAAAATACACAATTAGTAAAAATAAAATTGAATTAGACTCCAAAACTGATGTAGACGGTTTACTTGAAAAGGTATCGTTAAAATACGCTGAAATTGATCAAAACAAAACAGATGGTCTTAAACTTGATTTTGAAAAAGAATGGGTTCACTTAAGAAAATCAAATACTGAGCCAATCGTAAGAATATATGCTGAAAGTGAAAATGAAGTAAAAGCTCATCAACTTGGTGAACGTTTTGTTAACGAATTAAAGTTAATGATGTAAATAAAACTATATTTGAAAAACATGAAGGTTTATTTAGATAATGCTGCCACAACTCCAATGGCAAAAGAAGTTGCAGATGAAGTCGCTCCATTTATTTCTACCTATTTTGGAAACCCATCAAGCACACATTATTTTGGGAGACAAACTAGAAATGCAATTGAAATAACAAGAAGAAAAATTGCTGATTCTATTAATGCTAAAAGTAACGAAATCATTTTTACCTCGGGTGGAACTGAAGCTGATAATATGGCTCTAAGGTGTGCTGTTACTGACCTAAACGTGGAAAGAATAATAACTTCTAAATTAGAACACCACGCTGTAGGTCATACTGCTGAAAACCTTAAGGAGCAATTTAATACTGAAATAACTTATCTTTCTACAGACAAATTAGGTAACCCATCAATAAATGAACTTGAAAACTTACTTAGTGAAGGTAAAAAAACTTTAGTTTCATTAATGCACGCTAACAACGAAATTGGCACGTTACTTCCTATTGAAAGAGTTGCCAATTTATGTAGCAAGTATAAAAATGTGTACTTCCATTCTGATACAGTCCAAACAATGGGACATTATCCCTTTAATGTAGAGCAACTTAAAATTGACTTCCTTACTTGCTCAGCACATAAACTTCACGGTCCAAAAGGTATTGGATTTTTGTATGTGAACAAATCAATTTCTATAAACCCATTGATTACTGGCGGATCTCAAGAAAGAAATCAAAGAGGTGGAACAGAAAACCTTTTTGGAATTGTCGGTTTAGGTAAAGCTATTGAACTTTCATTTTCAAACCTTGAAACCCACCGAAACCATGTTGAAAACCTAAAAAAGAAAATGATTAAAGGATTAAAAGAAATTGATGAAAGAATTTCATTTAATGGTGAAATAAGTCCTGAAAGGAGTTTATATACAGTTTTAAATGTATGTTTCCCCAAAGAAACGTGTAATTCAATGCTCTTATTTAGCCTAGACATTCATGGAATAGCAGCTTCTGGGGGAAGCGCTTGCTCATCAGGTTCAAACATAGGGTCACATGTACTTTCAGAGCTACCCAACCAAGAGAACTGCCAATGTGTAAGATTTTCATTCAGTAGGTACAACACTGAGCATGAAATTGATTACACACTTGAAAAAATAAAAAAAATCGTCAAAAAAACATAAAATGACAATTACAATCACTGGCTCAGGAACATCTCAAGGAGTACCAGTAATTGGTTGCGAATGTCATGTCTGCAATTCGAAAGATAGTAAAGATAAAAGACTTAGGTCTTCAATTCATATTCAGTATAACAATAATTCAATTGTAGTTGATACTGGTCCAGATTTCAGACAACAAATGATAGATTCAAAAATTAAAAAGCTTGACGCAGTAATATTTACTCACGAACATAAAGACCATGTTGCAGGATTAGATGACGTAAGGGCATTTAACTTCATTCAAAAAAAGCCTATTGAAATATACTGTAGTGAAAATGTTTTTAAAGCATTGAAAAGAGAATTCCATTATATATTTGATCCAAAATTCAAATATCCAGGAGTTCCAAGCATAAATAGAAATAAAATTTCTAAAGAAAACACTTTTAAAATAAATGAAGTTTCAATTACTCCAATTGAAGTTATGCACTACAAGCTGCCTGTTTTAGGATTCAGAATAGATAATTTCGCCTATGTAACTGATGCAAAAACTATTGAAAATAAAGAAAAAAATAAACTTAAAAACTTAGATTTACTTGTTATAAATGCTTTGAGGATTAGAGAACATCTCTCTCATTTAAACCTTGATGAAGCACTCGAATTAATTAAAGAACTAAATCCAAAAAAAGCAATTTTAACTCATCTTTCCCATTTTATGGGAAAACACCAAGAAATCAAAAAACTTATACCAAAAAATGTAGATGTAGCATTTGACGGGATGAAATTCAACTTATGAGAATTGATATAATTACTGCATTACCTTCTTTACTTGAAAGCCCATTTAATGACTCAATTCTTAAAAGAGCCATTGATAAAAAAATTGTAACTCTTGAAATCCATAACCTAAGAGATTATAGTCAAAATAGACAAAAAAGCATAGATGATTATGCCTTTGGAGGTGGAGCAGGCATGGTTCTTTCTATTGAACCAATTTACAGATGTATTAAATATCTTAAAAAAAAGTTTTCTTACCAAGAAGTAATTTACATGTCGCCTGATGGAGAACTATTAAATCAATCAATAGCAAATCAACTTTCTTTATCAAAGAATATAATTATTCTTTGCGGACACTATAAGGGGATTGATGAAAGAATTAGAGAACATTTAATTACTAAAGAAATTTCAATTGGAAACTTTGTTCTATCTGGAGGAGAATTACCCGCTGCTGTTTTATGTGATAGTATTATAAGATTAATTCCTGGAGTTTTAAATAATGAATCGTCAGCACTTTCTGATTCATTTCAAGACAACCTCATAGCGCCTCCTGTATATACCAGACCCGCAGTTTTTAATGACTGGGAGGTACCTAGAATTTTAACTTCTGGAAACAACAAAGCCATCGAAGAATGGCGCCATAATCAATCATTAGAAAGAACTAAAAAAAGAAGACCAAATCTATTGAAGTAATTTAGTCATGAATTATTAATCCTTTTGATTGTTATATTAAAAAATTTCTTTGTAATATTGCAGGCTTAAAATTGGATCATGGACAAAATAAAAGAAATTGCAAACGAAGTAAGTGAGCTTAAAGAATGGCCTACATTCAGTTCAGGAGATACTATCACTGTTACTTATAAAATTAAAGAAGGTGAAAAAGAACGTTTACAATCTTTCCAAGGTACTGTAATCCAAAGAAAAGGCTCAGGAACAACTGAAACTTTTACTATAAGAAAAATGTCTGGAGGTACTGGAGTTGAAAGAATTTTTCCATTAGCTTCACCTTTTCTTGAAAAAATTGTTGTTAACAAAGAGGGCGCTGTAAGAAGGGCGAGATTATTTTATTTAAGAGACAGAACTGGAAAAGCCGCAAGAGTAAAGGAGAAAAAATCCTTTTCAAAGAAATAACCAATTTTATTTACATCCTTACTGGCATTTCTATTCCCAAAATATTCATACCCTTTTCTAATATTCTTGATGTCAAATCAGACATTTGTAACCTAAATAACTTTAAGTCTTTATTTTGTTCTTTTATTACAGGTGAATCTTGATAAAAAGAATTGTAAGATTTAACTAGATTAAACAAATAGTTAGCCAAAATTGACGGAGAAAATTCTCTAGCAGAATACTCTAAAATTTCTGGGAAGTCTCCAATAACCTTAATCACCTCCAACTCTTTTTCTGACAACTCAAAAGTATCTGAAAATTTATCGGCTGCAAAAGATTTATGCAAGAGACTTTTAATTCTCGCAAAGCCATATTGAATGTAAGGTCCTGTATGACCATTTAAATCGATAGATTCTTTCGGATTAAAAGTGATATTTTTCTTAGGATCTACCTTAAGTAAATAATATTTCAATCCTGCCTTACCTATCTTAGCACATAAATTATTAATCTGTTTATCATCCATACCTTCAAGGTGACCTCTTTCGCTTGTCAATAATTTAGCTTCTTCAACTACTGAAAGTAATAAATCGTCTGCATCAACTACTGTTCCTTCCCTAGATTTCATTTTACCTTCAGGTAGTTCGACCATTCCGTAAGATAAATGATGGCAGTTTGAAGACCAATCAAAACCTAGCTTTTTAAGTATTTTAAAAAGAACTTTAAAATGATGATTTTGCTCATTACCAACAGTGTAAATAACACCAGACAACTCTGAAAAATCAATAAATCTTTGCACAGCAGTTCCAATATCTTGAGTCATGTAAACTGTCGTTCCATCTGAGCGTATTAAAAGTTTATCGTCAAGTTGTTCGGATGATAAATCACACCAAACAGAATTATCTTCTTTTTTATAAAAAATTCCATCTTCTAAGCCTTTTAAGACTACTTTTTTACCAAGCTCGTAAGTATCAGACTCATAGTATAACTTATCAAATTCAACTCCTAAATCTGAGTAAGTTTTAGCAAAACCATCATATACCCAATTATTCATTTTACTCCAAAGTTCTCTTACATTTTTATCACCACTTTCCCATTTTAAAAGCATTTTTTTTGCTGCAACAATTATTGGAGCTGAATTTTTAGCTTCAGTTTCTCCGACCCCACTATTTACCAAGTTTTCAACTTCTTTCTTATAATGATCGTCAAACAAAACATAATATTTTCCAACCAAATGATCTCCTTTGAGACCCGACTTCTTAGGACTCTCACCATCGCCAAACATTTGCCAAGCAATCATTGATTTGCAAATATGGATTCCTCTATCATTAATGATTTGAGTTTTTACCACCTTATGTCCTACAGATTTTAATAAAGAAACAACACTATCCCCTAAAAGAATGTTTCTCAAATGACCTAAATGCAAAGGTTTATTTGTATTTGGAGATGAATATTCTACCATGTAAAGTTCTCCAGAATCTTCTTTATTTGTCCCATAATTAGGATCTTTAAACCATTGTTGAAAAAGATTTAACCAATATGATTTTTTAAATTCTAAATTTAAAAACCCTTTTACAACATTAAAATCTTCAAAATATGGTTCATTTTTAATTAAAAATTCACCAATCAATTTTGCAGTATTTTCTGGTGTTGTTTTACTCCATTTTAATAAAGGAAAACAAACTAGGGTAAGATCTCCCTTAAAGTCTTTTTTTGTCTTTTCAATAACTATTAAGTTATTCCATTCACCTTCACCAAATAAAGTATTTAAGGAGTTATATACTGCCTTTTTAATAGAATTATTCATTAGCCTCTTTTATCAACAATTGAAGAGGCATGCTCAATTATCCTCAAAGCTGTCTCTGCCATTTTATTTTGTTTATTATCTAGACACGGGTTTATTTCTACAAGTTCAAAACAACATGTTCTTTTATCAATCAAAAAATTATTAATAAGCGATGCAACTTCATGTTCAGTAAACCCATTCGGAACAGGGGTTCCTGTTCCATAAGAAACTAGATCACAGTCTAAGCTATCAACATCAAAAGAAATATATAATAGATCGCATTTCGAAAGATAATCTAAAACCTCTTTAGCAATTTTTTCTGCACCATTTCTGCGAACATTTTCAACACTAATTTTATTGATATCATTTTCAATTATAAAATAATCTTCTGGATCTTCACTTGATCTCAAGCCTAGAAAAACAATATCATCTACATGAATCTTAGGAGATATATTTTCTAAATTTTTAAGTTTCTCCCATTGTTGATTTGTGAGATGGTCTAATTCATGAACCCTTCTTTTAGAATTATCTTGATTTAATGATGCCATTAATGACATTCCATGGACATTTCCTGATGGAGTTGTAAATGGACTATGAAGATCTGCATGTGCATCAATCCAAATCACTCCTAATCTTAATGAAGGATTAGCAGCTTTAATTCCTGCTATTGTTCCTATTGCGCTAGAGTGATCGCCTGAGAGAATAAATGGAAATTGATTCTTTTTAAGTGTTTTTGAAATATTATTAGACAAATTAGCACAAACTTCAATAATTCCTTCTATTCTTTTAGCTTTCGGAAATACAGGATTTTCATTGAGTAAATCGTTTTTATTTAAAATTTTATGACTCTTAAATTTTTTAAAAAATCTACTATTTGAATTAAAGGCGGCAATTTTAAGGGCTTCAATACCTAAAGACGAACCTCTAGTTCCAGCACCTATTTCAGAACTATTTTCAAAAAGCTGAATTTTACTCATTTACTTATTTTAAATTTTACCAAAATACGCTTTCAATATATGCATTATATTAAACATCAGGCTATTTCTTTGATTCTAATGCCCAAATATTTTGTTGTATTTATCAATTTTTGGTTGAATTATATATTTACAGTAACCCTGATTTCGATTGTTATTGTAATAATTATGATGATAGTTTTCAGCCTCGTAAAACACATCCAACATTTCAATTTGAGTAACAATTGGATTACTCCAAATCTTTTCAGAATCAAGCTTTACTTTAAATTCTTGAGCTTGCTTAAGTTGATTATTATTTAAACAAAAAATACCAGATCTATATTGGGAACCAACATCATTTCCTTGTCTATTTAAAGTGGTTGGGTCGTGAGTTTTCCAAAATATTTCTAGTAGCCGAGATAATTTAATCTTTTGAGAGTCAAAAACAATTCTTGCTACTTCTGCATGACCACTTTGGCCGGAACAAACTTCTTTATATGTCGGGTTTTTTGTATATCCATTACAGTAACCTGGAATAACTTCAAGCACCCCATCTACATTTTGAAATATTGCTTCAACACACCAAAAACAACCAGCTCCAAAAACAATTGTATCACTCATAATATTTACGTTTATATTATTATTTTTAATAGGAAATTGTTTAGTCTCTTTAGTAACATTGTTACACGATAAAGAAATTAAAAAACACCATATTGAAATAAAAAAATAATTCATATTTAATTTTTGACAAAATAATTAATCTTTAATAAAAATAAAATTTTGATAAAGAAAATCGGGCTTATTTCAGACACACACAGTTACTGGGATAATAAATTTAAAAAGTATTTTAAGTATTGTGATGAAATATGGCATGCAGGAGATATTGGTCATATAAACATCGCAGATAAACTTAATAAAATAGCTCCTTTAAGAGGTGTTTATGGAAATGTTGATGACAATACTTTAAGACAAGAATTTGCAAAAGAATTAGAAATACGCCACGGAAACCTAAAAATATACATGACTCATATAGGTGGATCCCCGCTGAGTTATAACAACTATTGTAAAAGCAAACTATCAAAACTAAAACCTCAAATTTTTATTTGTGGACACTCGCATATTTGTAAGATAATTTATGATAAAAAGTTTAAACTTCTTTATATAAACCCCGGCGCATCAGGAATTACAGGATTTCATCAAGTTAGGACAATTATAAGATTTGACCTTCTAACTGATAATATCAAAAATTTAGAAGTTATTGAACTTGGATTAAGAATGTAATTACCTCAAGCGGTCTAGAGATTTAACCAATTTCTCATCTTTTTTGATTGCTCTGTTAGCTAAAAACATAACAGGTAGTGAGGCAACCAACATGTACATACTACTTGAGAAAACAATTTTTAGGTTTTCAACATTATTTTCGATTAACATTTTAGACTTAATATCAACAATGTTAAACATATATACTAAAGTTACAATGACTATCAAATAGCATATCTTGCCATACCTTAGTTGTTTAGTTCTTTTTTTATAATTAACTAACATTAAAATACTAAATGAGACAGCTACTAAATAACCTACATAATAAGTCGTACTTTCTAAATCTATTTTAACTCTATTGTTTACCCAACCAGAAGCAGGATATAGCGAGTACATTTCTTGCTCATTTGTGAGCACAGCAAATGGGAAAAATAGTGAAGTAAATAACAAGATTGCAAATAAGGAGATATATATAGTTTGTATTCTTTGTATCATAAAACAAAATGAAAATCAAAGATATAAATTTACCTATCTTGTTTAATTGTTATTAACATAAATGAAAAAAATTTTTTTAGATAATATACTTTACTATATTTGATGCGTCTTAACGAATCTATCAATTCACTAAACATCTCGCATTTAGACCTTACATAAACATCACAAAATCTGTTAATCAATCATACCTCAATGTACGATATCGAAAAATTAAACAATAAAAAAGTTGCTGAACTTAGAGAAATAGCTGATCAATTAAATATTCAAAAATCAGAAAAACTTAAAAAACAAGAACTCGTTTATAAGATTCTTGACGAACAAGCTTTAAAACCTTCAGAACCTTCAAAATCTACAAGTTCAGTCCCTAAGAACAAGGAAACTTCAACGGAAACCACAAAATCTAACAATGTGATTGCGGATGGCGAAACTGCAAGCGCAAGAAAAAATAATAATCATAAATCACATAATCAAAGAAATAAAAATACAAGGCACGAAAAAACGGAAAATAGAGAAAAGGAGCAAAATCAAAACACAAATAAAAGATCAAATAATTTAAACAACGATCGAAATAACAGAAATAACAACAATCGAAATACTGAAAGAAATAATAACGAAAGAAACAACAAAAGAGAAGATTATGATTATGACTTTGAGGGAATTGTCATCAGCGAAGGAGTCCTAGAACTGATGCAAGACGGATACGGATTTCTAAGATCAGCAGACTATCATTATTTATCATCCCCTGATGATGTTTATGTATCCCAATCTCAAGTTAAATTCTTTGGCTTAAAAACTGGAGATACTATTAAAGGGATTGTTAGACCACCAAAATATGGTGAAAGATATTTTCCTTTGGTGCAAGTTGAAAAAATCAATGGTAGAGACCCTGAATATATAAGGGATAGAGTCCCTTTCGAATATCTAACTCCTCTTTTTCCCTCAGAAAAATTTAATCTTACTGGACATAGCAAAGAATCCGCATCAACAAGAGTAATGGACTTATTTTCTCCAATTGGGAAAGGACAAAGAGGGATGATTGTTGCTCAACCAAAAACAGGTAAAACAATGCTTCTTAAAGATGTTGCAAATGCAATTGCTTCAAATCATCCAGAAACCTATTTAATGGTGCTTTTAATAGATGAAAGACCCGAAGAAGTAACTGACATGCAAAGAAGCGTAAAAGCTGAAGTAATTGCATCAACCTTTGATGAACCTGCAGATAGGCATGTAAAAGTCGCCAATATTGTATTACAAAAAGCTAAAAGATTAGTGGAATGTGGACATGATGTTTGCATTTTATTGGATTCTATTACTAGGTTAGCCCGAGCATATAACACTGTTATGCCAGCATCTGGTAAAGTACTTACTGGTGGCGTAGATGCAAACGCTCTTCATAAACCTAAGAGATTTTTTGGGGCTGCTAGAAAAATTGAAAATGGAGGATCTTTAACAATTTTAGCTACTGCGCTTACAGAGACAGGTTCAAAAATGGATGAAGTTATTTTTGAAGAGTTTAAAGGAACAGGGAATATGGAACTTCAATTAGATAGAAAAATTTCTAATAGAAGAATATTCCCCGCAATAGACATTTTAACATCAGGAACAAGAAGAGAAGATCTATTAATGGATAAAGAAACACTACAAAGAGTTTGGATTTTAAGAAAACACTTAGCTGACATGAATCCAATTGAAGCTATGGAATTCATGAAAGATAGATTAATGGCCGCAAGATCAAATGAAGAATTCCTTGTTTCAATGAATGGCTAAATCTTAAATATGTCTAAAAACATAAAATTAGGATTTCAAGCCCTAATGGTTTCACTTATTTTCGAAACCATCATTATGATTTTTTTTAATGAAAATAGTTATTATTTGAGCTTTTTATCATTTGCATTTCACAGCTTGAACATGATCATATTTATTTTGTTTTCTGTCATTTTTATGAACCCAATAATATCCAGGGTAGCTAATTTTAAGAAAGGTCTAACAGTTAGTTTAATATTCTCTTTTTTTATCAGCTTTTATTTTTTTAGCTATCACAAATGGATTAATCCAAATTTTCTAATTTCAAAGAAAAAGGAATTAACCGAAATGATCTTAACTGATCAAATGCTTAAAAATGCAAATAATCAAATAATAGAAAATCCTGATTACTTCAATGGGAAATCTGCAGATGACTTAATAGAAATGCAACAAGATAATATTGAAGAATTTTTGCAACCTTCAAAAGTATTTCCAATTAGCCTGTTTGGATTTTTACTGATCGGACTAGTTTTTACAGCTATTCTTTCTGTTTTGAACTATTCTCTGAATAAATAAATCACTCTAAAATCTCTTTAGCAAGTTCTTTAAAATTAATTCCGTTGAAATTACCACTACTCATCATTAATAAATTGACATGATTCCAATTCTTTAATTTTAAGTGAGAAACCATTTCAGTTGAGGAAGTAAAAACATTAACACTTCCAAATGCTTGTTTAACATCATCTTTTGATATTAATTCTAATTTTTTGTGCTTTATTGTTTCTTCATTGAAATATACAATGGCTTCATCAGCCATGCACATACTATTGTGATATTGTTTTAAAAAATCTTTATTTAAGCTACTAAAAGTATGTAATTCCATACATGCAACTAACTTTCTTTTAGGGAATTGTGTTTGAAGTGCAGATGTTGTTGCTTTTAATTTAGATGGTGAGTGAGCAAAGTCTTTATAAAAAACAGAACTATCATTTTTTGCAACAAGTTCTAGCCTTTTTGAAGCACCTTTAAATTTACTAATTGAATTATAAAAAATATGACTATCAACACCCAATTCCTTACAAACTAATTGAGCAGCTTTTAAGTTTTGGAGATTGTGTAAACCAAAAATTTCAATTGGAATGTGCAGATTTTCTTGAACCAAATTTGTTACTCCATCAATAACTTTATGTTCATGAGCTAGATAAGGTGTTGTCTTACAATTTATTTTGGGCGAATACATTAATTTGTTAAGTTCTATATCTTCTTTACAGTAAAAAATAACACCATCTTTTGAAACAGATTCTGCAAAAATTTGAAACTGTTTAACATAGTTTTCAAATGTTGGAAAAACATTTATATGATCCCATGCAATTCCACTTATGACTGCTATGTTTGGATAATACAAATGAAATTTAGGCCTCCTATCAATCGGAGATGACAGATATTCGTCTCCTTCAAGTACTGCAATTTTTGAACTTTCAGACAGCTTTACCATACATTCAAATCCTTCTAGTTGTGCACCAACCATATAATTATGATCCACATTATTATCCTTTAAAACATGTAAAATCATACTAGTAATCGATGTTTTCCCATGGCTTCCTCCAATAACTACTCTTATCTGATTTTTTGTTTGTTGATATATAAACTCTGGATATGAAAAAATTGAGAGACTTAGTTGCTGTGCTTTTATAAGTTCAGGATTATCTGCTCTAGCATGCATTCCTAAAATTACAGCATCAATTGTATGATCAATCAATGAAGGATCCCAACCAATTTTGGAAGGTAAAAGATTATATTTTTCTAATCTCTCTTTGGAAGGATTAAAAATTTCATCATCTGAGCCAGTAATATGATCACCTTTTAAATGAAGTGCAATTGCTAAATTATGCATAGCACTTCCGCCTATTGCAATAAAATGATATTTCATATAAAAATTATAATATCGAAATTTAATCTCAATTTAATTAACCATTAATAATAATAGATTTACTTATAAACAACCAAACATTTAAAATTGAATATATTTATATAAAAAAATTGAATTACTCTTCAACACCTTTAGCGGAAAGATTAAGACCCAAAACATTAAATGAATTTATAGGTCAAAGTCATTTAATTGGAGATGAAGGACCAATTAAAAAGGCCTTAGAAAATGGAATTATTCCATCAATGATACTTTGGGGACCACCAGGTGTTGGGAAAACAACACTTGCTGAAATTATTTCAAAAAAACAAGATCGACCATTCTATTCCCTTTCAGCAATCAGCTCTGGTGTTAAGGAAGTAAGAGCAATTATCGAAAATGTTAAAAATCAAGGAATGTTCGGAAATAGAAATACTATTTTATTCATTGATGAAATTCACCGATTCAGTAAATCTCAACAAGATGCATTATTGGCCGCAGTAGAAAAGGGATTGATCACGCTCATTGGTGCAACCACCGAAAATCCATCATTTGAAGTTATCCCTGCGTTAAGATCTAGATGTCAAATTTTCATCTTAAAGAATCACGAAAAAAAAGATCTTATCAAATTTTTGGAAATTGGATTAAATGAAAATGAAATCAAAAGAAAAAAACCCATTTTAATTGAAACTGAGGCTTTACTCAGAATTTCAGGGGGTGATGCAAGGAAACTACTAAATGCATTAGAGTTAGTTGTTCACAACATGAACTCTGAAAATATTAAAATCACCAATGAATTAGTTGAAAAAACAATTCAACAAAATATTTCTAAATATGACAAAAAAGGGGAAATGCATTACGATATTATTTCCGCATTTATCAAATCAATAAGAGGGTATGATCCGAACGGAGCAATATATTGGCTAGCTAGAATGGTAGAAGGAAATGAAGACCCAAAATTCATTGCAAGAAGAATGATAATAGCTGCTAGCGAAGACATTGGACTAGCTAATCCAACAGCATTAATAATGGCTAATAATTGCTTTGATGCCTTACAAAAAATTGGATGGCCTGAAGGAAGAATAGTTCTATCTCAATGTGCAATTTATCTTGCACTATCACCAAAAAGTAATTCGGCATATATAGCTATTAATCAAGCTCAAAACATCGTAGATAAACATGGTGACTTAAGTGTTCCTCTACATTTAAGAAATGCCTCAACGGAGCTAATGAAAGAGCTTAACTATGGTAAAGATTATACTTATAGTCATGACCATTTTGACAAACTTCACTTGCAGGAATTTCTTCCTGAAGAAATTAAAGGTCAAAATATTTACATTCCGAGAAATAACAAAAGAGAAACTAAATATAAAAAATTAATCCAAGAAATTTGGAAAGGAAAATACATATAACATTTGACTATCATTATGTGTTTTAATTATCTACATAAAACCAAATTTTTTTTTCTATGTATTTCATTTTTATTATTGAACTGCAGGAAAAATAAAGAACCTACAATATTTAATGCAGATTATATATTTCCTATTTCATCTGATACGATTGATATCAGCAATTTTTTTGGTTTTACTAACTTTAATATTATTGAAAACGAAAATTGTGCAACATTAATGGATACTTTGGAAATTTTTAAACTTGAGCAACAAGACTTTTTACCAAATCTTGATTTTGTAATTTATGACACTCTTGAATTCCCTAGTTTTATTTATGGACTCCCATTCCCGCCAGGTCTTGAAATACCGTACGATTTCGAAAATAATGAAGATTTTGTATTTGAAGATGTACAACTGAGTGAAATTGATTTTAATAATTTAAAAATTAGTTATTCAATAGAAAGCAACTTAAATGGTGGAGTTTACTTTAATCTTACGATTCCGTCTGCTACTAACAACGGAGAAGTTTTTAATGAGATAATAAATATATCCAGCTCAAATGGTCAAATAACAACTTATACAGGTGAAATATACTTGGACGATTACACTTTTGACCTTTCTAATAATCAAACAACCTTTAATAATATTAGGACTACTCTGAGAGTAGGTTGCTCTGAAGAAAACACTAATAACATCATATTAAATAGTAATAGTTTCTTATCGATGAAGCTCAGTCTTATTGATCTAAACATTAATACAATTAACGGTTACTTTGGAAACATAATTTATAGCGATACAAATTATTTTACTATGCCTAAAATGGGAAAATTTCAAGCTGAGAATTTAACACTTGAGAATCCACAAATAGATTTAATAATCAACAATGGAATTGGGATGGACGCTAAATTAACCATAGATGAATTGTCTTTTTCGAAAAACGGAATATTGTACGATTTAGAACATCAAATCATCAATGAATCTATAAATATCGAAGGAGCAATTGGAACAAATTCAAATTTTGAATATAGCAATCAAACGATAATTATCAACAACCAAAATTCAAACTTAGAAAATTTAATCCCCATTTTTCCAGAAGCAATTCGGTTTAAATACAATCTGCAAACAAATCCACTTGGTAATCAATCAAACTACACTGACTTTTTTAATAGCAAGCACACCTTAGAAACAAAATTAGGATTAAATATTCCTTTTAAATTTAATATAAATAACCTAACTTATAAGGACACTATCAATATAGCTATTCCCAATGAGACAAGTGCAAATAATGCAAAAATACACCTTCAAATTGACAATGAACTTCCTGTAAACTGCTGTCTGAGTTTAAATCTCCCTAATGGAGATAGTCTGCAAATTATACCAAACTGCATATCTGCTGCAAATTTAAATTCATTTGGTAATTTAATTAGTTCGCAAGCAAGTGATATAATAATTGATATTAATAAAGAACAGTTAGATCAAATCATTAGTCAACAAAAAATATTTATCACTACCACCCTTAATAGCCCAGCGTCTAATATGAATTTTCCATTATCAAAAAACCAAAAATTTAGTTATAAAATGGGATTAGAATTAAATTATAATGTAAATCTCAAATGAAGTTTTGGTCAATTATACTGTTTATTCTAACATTTAAAACCTCACTTGGTGTTTTATCACCAAAAAACGATTCCACTAAAAAAAAGAACATAACGTTTTGCTCCAATAACTTTATTAGCATTAATTCAACCCATCTACCAATCAACTTTTTTGGAAAATTGTATAACGGAGGAATGATTGAAGAAAAAGATAAAGGAAATACACAGAAATTAAGTAGATATAACACTTCAGGTTTTGAACTAGATTTTGCATTTGGATTGAATATATTCAGTAAAGAAAAATTAAATGGTTGGTATGTAAATTTTCAAAATCTTTCAACAGGTGGAGCAAGGTATAATCAAGCATTATTTAATATGATATTTTTTGGAAATAAAAATATATCAGATCCAATTAATCTAGAGAAAATCTCTTTTCACTTCCGAAAACATCAAATATTTCACATTGGGTTTATTAAGAATAAAATTAGTTTTGGACTGAGTTTAGGGAGTATAATCAAAGAATATCAAGGAAACTTCAGTGATGGTGATTATTTGAGCTTTAACTCTTCATATTTATGGGAATTTGCTGTTAAACCAAGTTTTCTAATTTTAGAAAATAAACAAAAATCAATTATTAAAAATGGCAATAGTATTGGTTTTGATTTCAATTATGTAAGTAATAACAAATCAGTAGAAGGTAAACAATTTAATTACACGTTAATGTTAAATAATTTTGGACTAATGATTTATCATGACTATTACAAAAAACTTGAAATCGATACATCATTTTATTATCAAGGCGTTAGTATTGATGAAATTTCTAATATTGATTCTACAATTTTAGCTTATTCTTCACTGATTGAACCGAGTGCTCAAATAAAAAATGAAACACAAATTAGTCCATTTTTTGCATATGGAGAAATAAATTATAAGTTTCAAAACTTTAAAATATTTTCAGATTTAATGTATAGACATAAAAGCCAATACATTCCAAGATTAAATATAGGAATTGAAAAAAAATCATCTAACCAATTAGCTTTGGGCACTAGTATAAGCTATGGAGGTTACAACAAATTTCAATGGGGAACAAAATTAATTTATTCGATAAATAGTTTCAATATAATTTTTATCCTCAATAACATTGCTGGACTTTTGCCCAATACCGGAAAATCTTTAGGCTTGAATTTTAAAGTATATTATAACTTAAATTAAAAATAAAATTTTGTTGTACTTTGTTATTTGTTAATAACAAAGATCAATCAGAATACTCTAAGCTTACCAAGAAAATAATACTCCTTATTGGTATGAAATAATTCATGAAATTCTATCATTGTCAATGGGTCAGAATCATCTATAAAACCCTTAAGTGTAAATAATTGGTAATCGATAGAATTAAAAAACTCAAAAATGTCAGTCGGAGACGTTTCATAATGGTCAGATGCTCCAATACCATGTTCAAAAACAATAACGGGATGAAACTTATCAATAATATTAATAGCGCCCTTTAAAACACCAAATTCTCCGCCTTCAACGTCTATTTTTATTAAGTCTACTCTATCATGTTTTTTTAATTGATTATCTAATGTGTCTAATTCGATTTGTATTGTTTCAATATTTTCAGCTTTTGGATAAGTCCTTAGCTTAATTCCACTATATGCCGAATTAGATACTACATGTTGAAAATCAGACTTTGTTTTCTTATCACTTAGGCCAAAATTCTTGATCTCACAAGACTGCCCGTATTTTGCTTTTAGTTTATTATACAAATAAGGGATTGGTTCGAATGCAAAGTGTTTTCCTTTAGGTGAAATTTTAAGTGCCTCAGAAAGTATTTCACCTTTGTGAGAACCAACATCAACAAATGTTGATTGTTCTTCCAACACAATCTTCATAATGCGTTTAGTTTGTTTATCGTAACGCTGATTTGGAGTAACCGGAAAAACTTTTTTTACAATAAGTTTTACAGAATCATTTAACATAACTTAACAAAAATAACTTTTTATTTGATAGTTAGCTCTGTTCTCCTATTTTTTGCTCTATTATTAGCACTAGAGTTATCAACAATTGGCTTGTTTTCCCCATGACCTATAAAACTCATTCTACTTTCACTAATCCCTTTTTTAGCTAACCAGTCTACAACAGCTTTGGCTCTATTTTTTGATAGAATAAGATTGGACTCATCATTTCCAACATTATCTGTATGTCCACTTATCTCAATTTCAATATCAATGTTATGTTCAAGCATTTGATATACTTTTTCTAGTTCTATAATTGAATTATTTTTTAACTCCCAACTATTTATTTCAAAAAAGATATTTTCTAAAACAAATGTCCCTGGTTGTATTTTATACATAGGTATATTTAATACATAGCCTTCGTTTGTTAATTTAAGTTCGTCAAAAGAAAAATTTTTGGAGACAAAATTGTAACCAATATATTCTGCATGAAAAGCCAAATCATTATTGCTAGGAATTGTTATTAGAAATTCTCCATTTCCTGAATTAGCCGTCAATTCAGAAATAATATTTTCGGTTTCCAAATTGGTGAGTTGAAACTTAGCGGGTAAAGGAGTAAAATCTTCAGCGTCATAAACTTTTCCTTTTATAAATGACACTTTTTTAGGTCTATATTTTTCATCTATTTCAAACCCATATAAATCTAAACTACCAAAACCACCTTTTCTATTTGATGAAAAATAACCTACTTCACCACTTGAAGATATCAAAATTGAGTTTTCGTCCATAAAGGTATTTAATGGGTATCCTAAATTTATTGGATCCTCCCAATTACCTTTATGATCAAGTCTTGACATATATATATCTAAGCCCCCCATTCCATGATGCCCATTACTAGCAAAATAAAGTGTTTTTCCATCAGGATGTATTTGAACAGATTCTTCTCGGTAGGGTGTATTTATATTAGGAGGTAATTTCTTAGGTTTTGACCAAGTACCTTGATCTGTAATTCTAGAAACATAAATATCTTGATTGTCAGGGTTTCTTCTTTGTCGGTCATATGTTAAACCCCTAATAAAATATAATGATTTTCCATCTGAAGAAAATGATGGTTGGGTTTCCCAATGCTTAGTATTAATTGGTCTACCTAAATTTTTTGGCTTTGACCACTGATTACCAACATTTTGACTGTAGAATAAATCACAACTTCCATAACCTTTCCTACCGTCTCCATATTCATAATCTCCTTTAGCTCCCGTTTCACATCCTACAAATATTATATATTGTCCATCCGTACTAAAAGTCGGAGCACCTTCATTAAATTCAGTATTTATATTTTTACTTATTAATTTACTTTGACCCCAAACATTATCATGTTTTTTTGCGACAAAAATATCTTCTTGCTTTCCTCCAAATACAGCTCTTTTGTCATTTATTCTTCTAGTAAATAACATAGTAGAATCATCTGCTGTTACAGACGGAAAGTATTCTGGCATTTCTGTATTTATTCCTGGACCTAAATTAAAAGGTTTAAAATTAACTGAGTCATTAATAGCATTTAGAGCGAAAACACAATTATTAATCATTCTATCAATATTGGGAATAAAACGTTCATCAGCCATTGGAGAAGACTTGTATTTTTTTGCATTTTCTAAGCAATTTTTATAGTCTCCAATACTCATCTGCATTCCAGACAAAAAGAAATATTCAATTATCGGAACTACTGGTGAAACGCTGATCATTTTATTCTTAAAACGAATGGCTTCAATAATATTTCCTTTTTCAATACTAATTTTAGACGCCAAGCCATAAGCTTCTCCAAAAAAAGAATCTTTAATTATTGCTTTATTGATATAAGTCTCCGCACCAATTAAATCGGGTTTTGCTGAAACATGGTCAATGGTATTAAAACAGTTCAATGCTTTTTCATAGTATTTGATAGCTTTTTTACTTTTTGTTGTGTAAAATGACCTTTGTGCAACAAAACAAGATTGAAAAGTGCTTAAAAGAATTAGGAGAACTGAAATAATTTTGAACATTATTTTAAGGGATATTTAAAAACTTATGGGTTTGAAGAGATAGTCGCCACTTTGGATTTTCTTGTAAAAAAGATAAAATTAAAGGTAGCAAAATATCAGATTTAGACCATTCAGATTGCAAATAAAATAAAGCATCTTTATTGTTAATTTTAGCAGCATGTCTTTGTGCCCACCTAAAATCATTAGGATTATTAATAACAACTTTTAATTCGTTAACTTTTTCATATATCTGTGGTATTGGCTTTTTGAACTTTTTAGGGCTAAAACAAACCCAATCTATTCCATCAGGAAGAGGGTTTGTACCAGCAGTTTCAATTGCAATATATTTATTGTGCTTTTTTAACTCTTGAATCAAAGGAACTAAGTTATGTAAAGATGGCTCACCACCTGTTATCACAATAAAATCTGTATTATAAGCTAGTATTTGTCTTACAATTTCAATTACTTCAATAGAGGGATGTACACTTTCATCCCAACTTTCTTTGACATCACACCAAGTACAACCTACATCACAACCAGCAAGCCTAATAAATACAGCTGGTTTACCAGTGTAAAAACCTTCACCTTGCAAGGTAACAAACTGTTCCATAACAGGAAGACTAGTCATTTTTAGTATTTTTTGTTGCCTTCTTTTCTTTTTTTGAAGGTTTTATTTTGTTATTATTCTCTTTTTGCTTTGCTTTTGCTTCCTTTCGTTTTCTTTTAGCTAATTTTCTTCTGCCCTTTTTTGTTTCACTCGCCTCAATATCAGATTTGTTTTTAAGCATCTCGTTATACTTCGTTACATCGTCATTATTTTTCGGGACACCAAACCTATCGTGTTCTAAAGCCATCCATTCTCTGCCTTTACTGTAAAGAACAAAAACTTGCTTATTTCCGTTTTCCATGTAATATTCCCAACTTCCATCTCTTAAACCATCTTTATAATTTCCAACTATTTTAAGCTGACCATTTGGATAAAAATATTCCCATTTTCCTTTTTCTTGTCCATTACTCCAATGTTTTGCAAACGAAACTTGACTATTTTCATGATAATAAAATTCGTCTCCGTCAACAACACCATTTTTAAAATATTTCACCATTTTTGGAATACTATCTTCATAAAAAGTTAAGTAATCTCCATGGATAAAACCTTTGTTGTACTCTATGATTTTTTTAGGCTTCCCATTTTTATAATAATAAGATTGAACTCCGTCTAACTGATCATGCTTGTAATTTAACGTCTTGGAAGATTTGCCGTCTTCAAAAAAATATAACCACTCACCTGTTTTCTCACCCATTTCATATGTGTTAGCCCAAGCAATTTGACCATTTTCGTACCAATATCCCCAAGTACCATTTTCGATACCTTCAACAAAAATTGACTTTACTTTAACTTGTCCATTTTTGTAGTAAGTAAAAGACTCACCATTTTCTTTTCCCAAAATAAAATTAGTACTTCTCTCTAATTGTTGGTTATCATAATATGATACACAAGTTCCAGTGTAGGGTTTTCTAGATTTCCTGTGAAAAACCACTGTACTGCCCTGTTCCCATTCTAGGTCTTTATTACAATCTACTGCTTTTCTCTTGGAAACATAACCAAGATCTTCAACAGTTTTAGCTCCCTTGACTGTAAATTCAGGGTCATTCTGAGCACAAAAGTAGGTACTAAAAAGTACTAAAAAAGAAAAACAAAACTGTTTCATATGTCAAAATTACTAGAATATAAATTAAATTAAATTAAAAGGACTATATATTTGTCTTGATGAATACATCACTCGAAAAAAATGACAACATTTGTGCCATATCTTCTCCAAATGGAATAGGAGGTGTGGCAATTATTAGAATATCAGGAAGTAATGCGATAGAAATTACACAAAATATTTTTTCAAAAAATATTATTGATGCTGTTGGATACAGCGTTCATTATGGTTCTATTTTTGAAAGCGACAATGAACTTGACGAAGTTATTGTTACTATTTTTAGAACTCCAAATTCATTTACTGGCGAAGATACGGCTGAAATTAATTGTCACGGGTCAATTTACATACAACAAAAAATTATTGAACTATTAATTCAACATGGTGCTAGAATTGCTAAAGCAGGTGAATTTTCTCAAAGATCTTTTTTAAATGGTAAAATGGATCTTAGTCAAACAGAGGCAATTGCAGATTTAATTCACGCAAACTCATCAGCAGCGCATAAAATTGCAATTAACCAAATGAAGGGAGGATTTTCTAATGAACTAAAACAATTAAGAGAAAAATTGATTGAATTTGCATCATTGGTAGAACTTGAACTTGATTTCGCTGAAGAAGATGTAGAGTTTGCAGATAGAAATCAACTTTTTAACTTATTAAATAAATTAGAAATACATATCAATAAACTTAAAAGTTCTTTTAAGTACGGTAACGCAATTAAAAATGGAGTTGAAACTGTGATAGTAGGAAGACCTAACGCAGGTAAGTCTACACTTTTAAATAAATTATTGAATGATGAAAGAGCGATTGTATCAAATATTCCAGGAACTACAAGAGATACTATTGAAGAAATAATTAATATTAACGGAGTTGACTTCAGATTAGTCGACACCGCAGGTATCAGAGATGCAAGCGATCAAGTGGAGAAAATTGGAGTAGAAAAAACATTCCAAAAAATAAATACTTCTACTATCCTAATTTACCTTTATGACGTTAGTAAAACTAGTAAGGATGAAGTTGTTACAGATTTAGAAAAATTTAAAGATTTAGATATTTTAACTATTGTAATTGCCAACAAAATTGATCTTATTAAAAATGTAGCAAATATTCCAAAAAGTCATGTAAAGTTATCTGCATTAAAAAAAGAGGAATCAGAAATCATAAAAGATAAAATTTATCAATTATTTATTCAACAAGAAAGCAACTCTGAGGGGGTAGTCATCTCTAACCTAAGGCATTACGAAGCATTAAAAAATGCCAATTATGAATTGTAAAAAGTTAAAACAGGTTTAATCAATAATTTAAGTGGAGATTTATTAGCCATGGACATTAGACAAGTTTTATTTCATATAGGAAGCATCACGGGAGACATATCCTCAGATGAATTACTAGGTAATATATTTGCTAATTTCTGTATCGGAAAGTGATGTTACTTTCACTTATTATTCTTATTCTTTCTTTTACTTGAGATAGAGATATTAGTTAAGTTAATTCCATTTGTATTACCCAAAGTAAACAGCATTTCTCATACTATTAACGAGCCTTTGGATTTAGGTTTTTTTTAATATACTTACCTGCATTGGTTATTATACCAATCACAACATTTTTCTTGACCTAAATCACAAGCTTTTTTATAATCACTGCAATAAGGCAATCCTGCATTTTCTTTTGCAATTCCTCTGTTCCGATATGCAGCAGCATAATCAGGGTCTATTTCTATTACTTTTATGTAATCTGCTATGGCTCCTTTATAATCTTTTAAAGCCTTCTTTGAAATTCCTCTATTCATATAAGCTTTAGCATAATCAGGGTCTATTCCAATAGCTCTTGAGTAGTCAGAAATGGCATCATTGTAGTTTCCTATCTTCATATATGCATTTCCTCTGTTATAATATGCATCAACATAATCAGGGTCTATTCCAATAGCTCTTGAGTAGTCAGAAATGGCATCATTGTAGTTTCCCATCTTCATATATGCATTTCCTCTGTTATAATATGCATCAACATAATCAGGGTCTATTCTAATAGCTCTTGAGTAGTCAGAAATGGCATTATTGTAGTTTCCTAACTTCAAATATGCATTCCCTCTGTTATAATATGCATCTACAAAATCGGGGTTAAGTAAAATAGCATAAGTATAATCTGCTATGGCTCCTTTATAATGATTTGAAGAAATCTTTGATGTTCCCTGTCTTGTATAATACTCAGTTTCTTTTTCACAATAAAAAGAGGTAGTATATTGAGGATTAAGTTCTGCTGCTTTTTTAAAGTCAGAACAGTAATCAATTGCGCCATAATTTTCTGACTTTAATTTGAACATTGCTCTAACGTAATATAAGCCCGATAAAATTTGATTCCTTTTATTACAATACTTTATAGCTTTATTTAGATCAGAAATTGCACCATCAAAATCTTTAATTTTAGACCTTGAAATTGCCCTACCATGAAAATTGTCAGAATTTTCTTTGTCAAGTTCAATGCCTTTCGTGAAATATTTAATAGCTTCATAATAAGAGCCATTTGTTTCATTACATTTTCCTAAATGATAATAAACTTCTTTATAATTTGGGTTAAGCCTAATTACTTCATTATAATCTTCAATAGCTTGATAACAACTAATGGTAGCTGATTTTATTATCCCCCTCATGAAATAAGCCTCAGTATATTCGGGGTATTTATCTATTGCTGATGAAAAGCATGATAATGCAAGTTTACCATCCCAACTTGACTGATTACCACTTTGGAGCATTATTGTATATTGATCCATCCCCATATCAAACCACCTTTTCGCCTTTTTGCTTTGTGAAAAGACTAAAATTGGAGAGAGTAATAATATAAACAGTAGTTTTTTCATTACTTGAAATCACAAATTTCTCAATGTAGATTCAACTAACTCTTTTTTATGTGCAATAATTGAAGGAACACTTGTATCAGCTAAGTCATATTTTTTTCCTCCTATTTCTAAAACCTTAGAGTTTTCCTTCAATCTTAAAGCACAGATTTTTTTATTTTGATTGTCATCAACAATAATTGAAAAGAACCCCTTTAAATCTCTATAACCTATTCTTTCAAGGTCACTATTTTTAATTTTAGAAGACATAGCAATAATAGTTTTAATTACGCTAAATGATTTTTTTTCTTCTTCAGTTGTAATTATACCCGAATTAGAACTTGATATCTCTTTTTGAACTACTCTATCTAAAGCTTGTTTTAAAGACATTGAGTTTAGAAGCTCCCTTATTTGTAATAGATTTTTACTGCTCGCCTTTTTACCCCCCATTCCATAAAAGATCTCTTTAATAAAATTATCAGTTGGTTCTGAAAGTAAACTAAACAAAGAATCATCAAACCTATTTAGAAAATATATCACTTGAGCTTCTTCAATTATATCATTTAGTTCAATAGTTGTTCTATTAAAAAGTGCTAACATTTCTAAGTCAGAGGAATTGTAGTCTTCAATATTAAATGTAAAGAAAGGCTTAACATTTAACCCAACCCTTTTCCTTGTGTCAGTTGCGTAAAACTTATAGTTTAATCCATTTGTGAGAATTCCAATTTTTGCAGAAGGTGTGTTGTTAAAATACTCGTTTAGCTGTCTTAAATTATTATCGTTAAGTTTTTGAGTAGATTTCTTACATTCAATCAACATTAAAGGTTTTTTTCCTCCAAGTGTAATTGCAATATCAACCTTTCTACCTTTCTTTTCACCCATATCTGCAATAAATTCATGAGTGAAGTCTGTAATCTGTTGGTAATTTAAAAGCTCTAAGAATGGATGAATTAAAAAGGCTCTTGTTGTTGCCTCATCATTACTATTTAAAATAGCTTTTTTAAAATCCCAATTATCTAAACTACGTCTAAGAGAATTTACTACTTGCCTAATTTTTTTACTGTCCATAGTAACAAAATTAAAATGTTTTGTAAATTAAGTAAGAGAAAACAAAATATCATAAAAGAAAAAAATTAAAATCTGATATTTTTGTTATTAAAACGTCTTTTATTTATTGGTTTTTGATTGTAATCAATTGTTTGTAAGTTAATTACAAAAATTTATTACTTTCTGTATTGGAAAGTAACCTCTGATATGCAAAACTTATTGAATATTCACGTATGTTCCTTTGCAGAAATAGCATATTTGTATCATATAAGACATTAATTGGGTAATTGTAATAAATGAAAAATAGATTAATAGGAGTTGATGTTGCTCGTACATTTGCAATTGTGGGTATGATAATTATTAACTTTAAAGTTGTATTTGGCGAAAATGGCAACAAAGTTTTTAAACTATTCGCTAGTTTTTTAGAGGGAAAAGCAGCCGCAACTTTTGTAGTCCTTGCTGGTGTTGGAGTTGCATTTATGTCAAATAGTGCAGCTATCAGCAACAATAAAACGAAAATAAAAAGATCTCAAATTATAATTGCCAAAAGAGCAATATTTCTATTTATTGTAGGAATTTTATATTCTTTTATTTGGATAGCTGATATTTTACACTTTTATGGAGTATATATGCTTGTAACATTATTTTTAATTTCTTACAGTAAAAGGTTTATATTTAATGTAGGAATGATAACAGTACTTTCCTATCCGTTTTTAATGTTGGTATTTAATTATGAAACCAGTTGGGATTTTGAAACGCTAACTTATTTTGATTTTTGGACAATTTCCGGATTTTTAAGAAATCTTTTATACAATGGATTTCACCCATTGATTCCATGGATAGCTTTTATGTTTTTAGGACTTTGGTTTGGGAAACAAGATTTAACAAATGATAAGTTTATAAAAAAATCTGTTCTAGTTAGTGCAAGTATTTACATCACAATGCTTTTAACTTCGAAACTTTTAATTTATATCATTTCTAAAAATAATAAATTACAGACGTTAGAGCTTAAATATATTTTAGGTACGAGCCCGATGCCACCACTACCAATTTACATGATTTCTAGTTCCGCAGTTGCGATCTTTATTATCTCTTCCTGTATTTTTATTTCCAAAAAATATAAGAATAACTTTTTAATTAATGTCTTAGCTAAAACCGGGCGGCTTGCATTGACGTTTTATATTGCACATATCGTATTGGGGATGGGAATTATTGAAACAATATGTCCTGAAAAAATGGGGCATTTTTCAATCGAATTTTCTGTTTTTTATGCATTATCATTTAGCTTAATTTGTTGTTCATTTGCGGTGATTTGGACAAAGTATAATAACTTAGGTCCACTTGAGTGGTTAATGAGAAAAATAACTAGCTGAACTATTTTTTTAAAAAAATTTAAGACTTATCTACTTATAATTTAAAGAATTTTCAAAATGAATATTTTCTTTTTAATGCTTCAACATTTATAGGTATGGTGATTTTGGTTTCATTATATTTATTTTTTAAAGCAAATAAGCAGTTCTTTAAATTAAAATTGCAGTGATCATTTTCTTTAGAAAAAATTTATTTTTGAATCCTTTCTATTAATCTATTCATCATCAATAGTGAAATACTCGTCATTAATTTTAAAAAATTAGCATCAATTTTTGAGTATTTGCTATATAATTTAATTCAGTATCGTTACATTAGCACAATAAAGTTTTCCTTTCATGAAAAGACTAGTATTACTTGTTATCTGTTTTCAGCTCTACTTTAGCTCAATTGCTCAAAGCTCAAACAATACTATAAGATATGTTTATTCTTCCTGTACTGATGAAGGTAAAAAAGAATTATTTGAACTTCTTAAAAACGACAAACTTAAACTCAAACAAATTTATAATAACTATTATGATGCATGTAAAAATGGCAAAATAGTTTTATCTACTAACCAATACGCTCCAATAGCTCAAGCAATAGAACAATTTAAGTCCAATGAAAACATAATTAATGATGAGGTTGATATTTATGCTAAAATAGCTAAAGAAAAATACATTTTAGTAACTGATTTAATTACCAAACAATGATAAGGCGCTTTCTTGTTTTATTTTCTTTAATTAGTTTTTCTGCAACTAGCTTTGCTCAACTTGTTGATGAGGATTTTGAAAGCTACAGTCAAGGGAGTAATTTCCCAACATCTGCTAGTACTACAACTAATTACCAAATAGATCAAAACACAAGTAATGGCTGCGGCATCAATGATTCTTGGGAAATTGAAAGTCCAACTTATTGGACTCCATGTTCTACATGCAGCGGAAATGTTGGTAGCATAAGATATTCGTTTAGTTGTGATCAAGATTTTACATTGGTAACCAAAACTTTCACTGCTAATTCGAGTTCAATCAATATTTCATTTAACTATGGTTTTTACAATTATTCCTCCAGCGAGACACTAACAGCCTATCTATATAATGAATCTAATGGAACAAACGAAACAACATTAATTTCAATAAATGGAATTGCTGTTGAGGATGGAAGCTTCAATCAAACAGTAGGAATTAATTCTGGTGATAACTATACTATAAGATTCAACTACGTAGGTTCTGATGATTGGGGAGCTACAATTGATAACATTCTTGTTGAGGAGGCTTGTGGACCCTCTGTAACGTTCTCTCAAAATTGTAATGATGCTACAAATTATAATGTGACAATAGTTGTTAATTCTTTAAATGGGAACTCTATTGACATAACCAACGGATCAAACACAATTGAATCAAACGTTGGAACCGGAACTTATATTATTGAAAATTTAACCGGTCTAAATACTATTACAGTAACCAATGATGTAGGTTGTAGTGCAAGTGAAACTTACTCAGTTTGCGATCTTTGCGAAAACACTTCTGCTCCTTCAGATTTACCCTGCGATGCACCAAGTGTTGACCTTTCTCAGCCCTTCGTTGGAACTACTAATTGTTCATACACTGCAACAAGTTCAGGGACACGACCCGGTCCTGATGACATGGAAACCGGCTGTCCTGACTTGGTTAATTTTTTAACTTTTAATGCACAAAATGATTCATGGCTAACATTTACAGCTGCTGATGATTCTGTAATATTAGATTGGACAGTAAGTAACTGTCAAGACAATGAAGGTGTACAATTTGCGATTTTAGACGGAGTTTGCACTAATGAAGATGAAATGGAGGTAGTTGATTGTGAATTTCAAGCAATTGGCTCAGGTACTTTTGATGTTGGAAATTTAGTTGTTGGTGAATCTTACTTCATCTACATCGATGGATATTCTGCAGACATATGTGATTACTCGTGGACTCCTCAATCTGGTGTTGCAATTACACCTCCAAATGACACCTGTGGAAATGCGACTGAAATTGCGTGTGGAGATTTAGATACTTCTAATAATATATTGGCTTCAAATATTGATGCTCCTGCTGAGTGTTTAGGATTAATTCCAGATGTTGGGGTATGGTACAAATACATTGGAAATGGAACAGATGTGACTATATCCACGGATAACATTGCCACAAATTTTGATACACAGCTATTTTTATATTCTGGTGATTGTAATAATTTGAACTGTTTAGCAAGTGATGACAACAGCGGAAACGGACAAACTTCTAAAATTGAATTTACAGCAGACGATGGAATAGAATATTATATTTATGTTGGTGGTGACGGATCTTCTGCAAATCCAATAGGACAATTTGGTTTGAGTGTTACGTGTGTAAGTTGTGATGCTGAAGCAGGAAATTGGTGAAAAAATTGAAGATGAAACTTTTAAAGTATATATTAAATATTATAGTCTTTATACCTTTTTTGGTGTTTGGCCAAAATAATATTTGCTTTGGTGAAAATATAGAAGTTTCCACTTCTGGATACAATTCTTCAACAGGTTTTACTCAAAACTATGTTTTAGTTGATAATAATGGGAATATACTAGATTATAATTCAACAGGAATATTCAACTCTTCTTCTTATGGGAATAACTACTCTGGAAATATAAATCTTTATGCTGTAAATACAGACGACAATACACTTATGGGAACTGCAAATGGTTCAACTTGGAATGCTTTTGAAAATGGAATTTCAGAAAATGATATTTGTGCAAGGTTTATTGGACCACGAAGTTTTAATATTATTCCTAATGACACAACAGAAGTTACTTTCACATCCTGTAATAGCTTTTTGTGGGATCTCAACAATGTAACATATAACAATAGTACGATTGATTATGTAATTCTTTCCAATATAAACGGTTGTGATTCAGTTATCCAACTCAATTTAACAATATCAAATGAAAGTAACAATACGACTGTAGAAGCATGTGATAGTTATGATTGGAATGGAAATACATACACAATAAGTGACACCTATACAAACTCAAATGGGACTTGCGAAGACTCTCTATTTTTGACAATTAACGAAACATATTCTTTGGCTACAACTGAACAAGCCTGTAATTCATATTTATGGGACGCCAATAACATTACTTACACAATGAGCGGAAGTTACGTTCAAACGCTAACAACTACAAATGGTTGTGACTCTATTTTGATTTTAGACCTAACAATAATTGATTGTGAAGTTACACCCATTTGCTCTGGAGAGTCATTAACAAAACTTGCAAATGGGTTTAACACAAATAATTTTCAATATTATATACTTTCTGATTCGATTACTGGGGAAATAATTTCTTATAATTTAACTGGTGAATTCACGCCAACTGATTATGATGAAAACAATTTTAGAACACTAACTCTTCACGCTTTAAACACCAACGAAGCAACATTAATTCAAACTATTTCTAATGCCAGTATTTGGACCGAAATTGAAAATGATGCGTCTTCAAAATGTGCTGATGTCTTGGGCCCAAAGTATTTTGAAATTATTCCATGCTGTGAATTAGCAGTAAATTCTAACATAATAGATGAAACATGTGAAGGTAAAAATGATGGGGAATTAAATTTGACAATTTCTGGAAATTCAACCTATAATGTATTGATCAATAGCAATTCATTTGGAACAAACACCTCCCCTGGAGATTACGAATATTCCGAATTGACTCCAAATAGCTATAATATTGAGATTATTGACAACCTTTACCCTAATTGTGATACATCATTTAGCTTTAGTATTAATCCTGGTATTGAAATTGATTCAACTTTAATTGAGCAGTCTTTATGTACTGGAGACAGCGTATTATTTAATGGAAATTATTATGGTGCTAATAATCCATCGGGTTTTGAAACACTAACTTCAATTTCAGGTTGTGATTCTGTTTTAGTAATCAATATAACAGTTAATGAAATTGATACCACATACAGATATCCTGAATTGTGTTTTGGAGATAGCATTTTAATTAACAGTAATTACTACGGAGCCAATAATTCTTCTGGTTTTGAAGTCCTTACTTCAACATTTGGCTGTGATTCCATCTTAGCCATCAGTGTTACTGAAAACACTGAAATAAAAACCGGAATAAACAAAACATTATGCTTTGGAGAAGAAATAGAAATTAACGGAGTTAATTATAACTCTGAAAACCTTTCAGGTTCTGATACACTTACTTCAATTGAAGGTTGTGATTCTATTCTGATTATTAACGTTATTGTTGAAGAAGAAATTATTAATGATGATTCTATCCAACTTTGTGTTGGTGGTTCAGTTTTAATCAATGGTACTACCTATGATGCTAGTAACCCTAGTGGCGTTGAAACACTTACGTCTATAAATGGATGCGACTCAATTCGTATCATAGAAATAAAGGAAGTTGACGAAATTATTAACAATATTGAACCTATACTTTGTTATGGAGAAAGCATTACTATCAACAATATTATCTACAATGCAGCTAATCCCAATGGTACAGATACATTGACAGCTTCAATCGGTTGTGACTCAGTTATCAATATTAGTGTTACTGAGCTTGATATTGTAAATAACACATTAAACGACACTGTATGCTTTGGAGATAGTATATTAATTAATGGTAACTATTACGGTGCAGATAATCCAACCGGAACTGATATACTGACAGCCATAAATGGATGCGATTCTATTCTAACTATCAACGTTTACGAACGTGCTAAAATTACAACGAATTACGATGAAACAATCTGTTTCGGAGATAGTGTGTTAATTAACGGCAACTATTATGGATCAGATAACCTTTCAGCTACAGACACATTAACTGCAAAAAATGGATGCGACTCTATTTTAATTATAAATATTGTAGAACGTGAAGAAATAATAACAAACATTAGCGAAACAATATGTTATGAAGATTCTATACATATAAATGGAAACACCTATAATTATGAAAACACCAGCGGTTCTGAAATATTTACGTCAATTTTCGGTTGTGATTCAACTATCAATATATCGCTTAATGTAAGAGAGCCTAATGATACATCTATAATTTATTATTTATGTGAGGAAGATAGTTTAATCATTAACGGTGTTACTTACAATCATGACAACTTGTATGGAAGCGACACAATTCAAAGTTCGAACAGCTGCGATTCAATTATTAACTTCCAAATCGAAATATTTGAAACAACAGAAACACTAATTTTTGATACTATTTGCTACGGAGATAGTATTGAAATCAACGAAGTATTTTACAGCTCAATTAACTCTTCTAGTTCCGATACGCTACAGTCATTAAATGGATGTGATTCAATTGTAAGAGTATCAATTTTTGAAAGACCACAAAATATTAAGATAATTGATTCAACAATTTGTTTTAATGGTGATATTGAAATCAATGGAACGGTCTATAATTCATCAAACCCAAGTGGAATTGAAACACTGAGCAGTGTATTTGGATGCGATTCAGTCATTCAAATAACCATAAATGAACTTGAAGATATAAATACTTCGATAATAGATACTTTGTGCTATGGAGACTCAATAGTAATTAATGGTATTACATATAACGCTAATAATAACTCAGGAACTGAGGTTTTAACTTCTTCCTACGGATGCGATTCAATAATAAATATTTCAATAAGCGAGGATTCGCAAATAATCTCATTTATCAATGAAACTATTTGTAAAAATGATACATTTTATATCTTCAATAATGCCTATTACTACGGAAACCAAGTCGGAATAGTCAACTTAACAGCAAATAACGGGTGTGATTCAACGATAAATATTTCAGTAAATGTAAATGAGCTTCCAAACATACATGCTGAACTTGTTGTCAATTTTGATACCGTATATAATTTATCTGATGGATTTGCTGATAGTGTATGTGATTTTGATACTTTACAATTTTTTGGTCAAGGAGGCGAGGAATATATATGGTCAAATAATATTATCGATGGAAATGAAATTTTATTCCCATTTGATGAGTTTTACAGTTTAAGTGGAACTGATTCAAATGGTTGTAATAACTCATTTGAATTTGATATATTTATTGATGAATACTGCATAGAATTCAACCTTGATACAAGTAATGTCTTTACTCCTGACGGTGATGGTGTAAATGATGTTTTTTTAATGAGTGGGAAAGCGTTTGAAACTAATTCACTACAAATTTACAATCGTTGGGGGCAAATTATTTATGAGAATTTTGATGGTAAAGGTTGGGATGGAAGACTTCAATCTGGAGCTAAAGCTGAACCCGGCACATATTATTATATGACCATAATAAAACCAATTACAAGAAAACCATCTGATCTTCAATATATACAAGGTTATTTAAAATTAATTAGATAATATTTTAATTTTTTCAAGGTATTTTACGGAATATGATTTTACAATACTGAATATCTAATTTCTAAATAACAAAGATGATTTAATGCGACTTTTTAATTGATTTTTTCATAACTCTTTATTTAATTACTATCCAATTTTGACTGATTTATCAAAAATAAGACCAACTACACCAAGTTTTACATTAGGTTACTGGAGACCTTGGAAAGAAGACTCAGATATTATTGACAGCTACCTTGATTACATAAAAGATGTTCAACTTGTAAAATATGGAGCTGATACAGTTGGTAAATACATTGATCAGTCAAGTAAAGAAAATATCAGAGCTATTAATCAGCTTGGTACGAATTTAGGAAAAGGTTTAGAAGTATTAAAAAATGAAATTGAAATTTCAAACAAGTACCTCCAAGAAAATGTGATAAGTCTAAAAACACTTGTGCGACAGCAAAATATTTCAATTGAATTATTAAGGGGCATAAATAATCTTCTGAGGGTTCCTGACAATGAAAAGGAGAGGCAGAGAGCTATAGAACTTGGGATGCAGTTTTTTAAAAATGCAGAATTTAACGAAGAACTTTTTGTCGATGCACTTGAAGAGCTGAAAAAAGCTGAAAGCTTAATGAAACAAGATTATTTTGTACTACATCATATTGGATTAATCTATATGAGCAGTATAGAACATGTTGATCTTAAACAAGCGTATAGATACTTCAGAGATGCAGCAAAATATTCTGAAGTAGAAAGTAATAAAGGTGCAATCCAAATTTACAACGTACTTGATCAACAAAGAAATTACACTGAAGACAATTTAAAGCTTATATGTGCAGAATCTTTTTCTTGTGCAGCGTCAGCTGCATACGCAAGTGGAAAATTTGAAATAGCTGTTATTGACCAAAAAAAAACTGTTACATACAGGGGCGAGAGTTTCGACATATTTATACTTGCTAAATATCAGGTAAGAAATGGAGATGTTGAGGATGCTATTGAAAACTTAAAAAAATGTATTTCAACAGATAATCATTTAGCATCGTTAGTCTTTAAAGAACTGGATTTAATAAGCTCTCCTGAAGTAAGAAATCTAATAGCAAGTTTACATTTAGAGATTGATGAAAAAAATAAAAATATTTTAAATAAAATCAATGCATACAACAGTGAAATAACAGCTGACATAACAAAAGATTTTTTTAGGAAAACGGAAACATATGAAAGCAAAATGGATGGTTTTAAAATACTATCAGATTGGTCCAATGTAATTTCTAAAAAATCTAAAATTATAGATGAAAAGTCAAAAGAGATTCTAAAAATATTAGAAAACTACAATTTTCAAGGCGATTTTGAAAAATTAAAACTTTTAATTAGAGAAATAAAATTAAATGATAAATCGTCAGTTGAAGAAAAAGAAAGGTTATTAATTGATTCTGTAAATTATTGTATTGACAACAATATTGATATCGATCAATCTTACAGGGATGAATTATTAAAAGAAATAAAAACAAACAATGTTTCTGGATTAGAACAAGAGAAAAATGAAATAAATAAAAAAATAGATAACAATATAGTTAGTACAATTAAAGTGAAAAACATTTCTAGAAAACTAAATACAGGTGGCGGTTTTGGATGTCTTTCATTCATTTTTTTATTCATTATAGTAACAATCTCAGGAGTTACATTTCCCAATTTATCAGCTGGAGAATCTGGTAGTTTCATATTTTGCCTTGGATTTACAATCACCCTAATATTTCAAATGATTATAAATCAACTTATCGTTATAACCAAAGAAAAAAAACTCTTCGATGGTGAAAAGCTAACATTTTTTGATGTGTTAAAACAATTCCCTTGGTTTAAGTGGGGAGACTATAATTTTAATAAGAAATGGAAAAGGAAGAACCAAACAGAAATCAATAGTTATAATGAAAAACTTAAAAATGAAATAAAAAGAATTGAAAAACTACAACTGTTAGAAGTTGAGCATCGTTTAATTGAACTTAATAAAATAAACACTAACGATGATAAAATCAAACAGGATTTTCTAGATGTAATTAAAACTCAAAATAATAAACTTGCTCATATAACCAAAGAAGTAGAAGATTTCAAAACTAATAGAAATATACTAAAAACTAAAAATACAAGTGATATAAAAACTAATGAACCTCATAAGAATGCTTCAATCGAAGAATGGATAGCATATTATGAAGATAATCCAGATTTAATTGATGATGCATCGAACATAACCGATTCATATAAAAAAATAATTTCAGAATACAATCAAAACGACAATACCATTAATCAAGAAAGATCAAAACCTTTTAATCAGAAAGAATTGGAAGAACTTGAAAAGCAAAATTATTTCAATAAAAAAGAAAACACTAAAGAAGTTGAACAGTCTGCTAAAAAATTGTCTATATACGATGAATTTTATAAAAATGTTAATATAAATTCAGTAGAGGAAATGATTGAATATGAAAACAAGAATGCTCCTAATAAATTATATGAAGATGAGTTCTTATTAAAATCTAAATTAGATGATGATGGTACATACCACAGAATTCATAAGTTATTAAATACAATAATTTGTGATGACGAAATTTTTTTTCTAAGTAATGAAAATAGTATTTCAGTTAAGAAATTTAATAAAATACAACCAGGAAAACTTGGAAAGCTTTATAAAATAAGAATAGAATTCAGTTATTTTAAAAATAAGAATTTAAAAATTAGATATACTTATTTGGATCAATACGAAAATCTGATAACTACTTTTGATATTCCAACTCAATAGTGTGATGTAAAATTGAATCACTTTTTGGGCTTAATTATCGTTATCATTAAAAGAGTTACGACTTAATAAATTCTTTTTTTGAGCATAAAAATTAGACCCAATAGCATTACTTCAAAAAATAATTATTTATTTATCTAAATCAACCTCTAATACATCACTAAACCTAGTGGTATAACAAGGAGATAATTTTTCTTGTTTCAACCGCCATTTTCTATCAAAACCTTGGACAGCTAATCTGACTTTATTTCTGCCCATAGTTTGATTAACTCTATCCATTGCTTTCATTACATGATTAACCTTTAATGGGTCTTTGTTACTAAACAGACTCAATTGTCTTGATCCCTCTGGAACAATGTCTGAAACTATAACGCCTGCCTTTTTATAAGAATATCCTTTTTTATAAATCCTATTAAGTAATAGCAATGCATTTTTAGTAATTTCCATACTATCATTGGAGGGTGTCTTCATTATGAATTTTTGAATATTATTATATTGAAAATCTATATTTTTAAAAGGGTTAGTTTTAATAAATACCATAATAGAAGTAGCTAAACTTTTTTCCTTTCTTAGCTTCATTGCGCAATTAGTAGCATGATTGGCTACTGCCTCTTTTAAGTATTTTAGTTCTTTTACCTCCATTCCGAAAGATCTTGATGTACAAATGTTTTTTTTTCTAGCACTATTCAACTCTAATTCATAACATGGTATACCTTTCAACTCTTTAACCATCCTAAGCCCATTGACTTTCATATTGGTTCTAATCCAGGATTCATTTACACTCACCAAATCATATGCTGTTTTAAAACCTCGACTTAACAAAAACTCAGCATACTGTCTACCTATTCCCCAAAGCTCGTCAATGGGTAAATACTTTAAAACTTTATTAATGGTACTTTGATTTTTGAGTACAAAAACACCGTTTTTTTTATGCTTTTTAGCAACGTAATTGGCTACTTTTGCTAATGTTTTAGTAGGAGCAACCCCGATAGAAACAGGTATACCCGTCCACTGCTTTATTGTTTTTCTTAGCTCGATAGAAAATTGATTTGGCTTTATTATTCCACTAAAATCTAAAAAAGCTTCATCTATAGAATAGATTTCAATTGCTGGAGATTTTTGTGATAAAATTTGCATCACTCTATGAGATATATCACCATAAAGTGCAAAATTAGAGGAAAAAACATGAACATTATTTTTATCAAAAATAGCCTTCATTTTAAAAGCTGGAGCACCCATTTTAATACCCAAAGCTTTAGCTTCATTACTCCTAGCAATTACACAACCATCATTATT
>MDTC01022089.1_pt1 | contig 59305 bp, 53 predicted proteins | sample 811181 | NCBI WGS metagenome assembly MDTC01 (sample SAMN05326644, study PRJNA326480) | marine metagenome | isolation source: seawater | place: Pacific Ocean: North | collected 2011 | reverse complement strand
AGATGATATTGAAGAAGTAGATGATATTGAAGAAGTAGATGATATTGAAGAAGTAGATGATATTGAAGAAGTAGATGATATAGGAAAAGATAAATTAGATTTCAACACTGCTATTCAATTAGATCCAATTACAAATAAATTAACTCTAATAAGTAAAGATAATTTAATAAAACAACAAATATCAGATAAATTAGAAAAAAAAATAGAAAAAAGAATAAATAAAGATAAAGATACGGATGAATTAAATGATGATTTTAATGTAGATTTAGATATTGAAAAATCAATGAGCGAAGAAATAGAAGATGATAATGAATATGATAATGAATATGATAATGAATATGTTTTATCCGATATGTTATACCCATCTCTAGAAGATAAAAATTTCAATAAAAAATTATCAATTAGAAAAGAGTTCTTAGATATAGCTTTAACTGAAAAAGAAAAGAAAGAATTTCCAAATAAATACAAAAATATAGAAGAAGAAAGTAACAAACTATGTGACTTTAATAGAGATTTTGAATTAGAACCTCATCAAAAATTTGTAAAAAATTTCTTATCATTTCAAACTCCATATAATTCTTTATTATTATATCATGGATTAGGCACTGGAAAAACATGTTCATCTATTCAAATAAGCGAAGAATTTAGAAGTTATTTAAAACAATTAGGAATCAATAAAAAAATATTAATTATTGCAAGTCCAGTTGTTCAAGATAATTATAAATTACAATTATTTGATGATAGAAAATTAAAAAAAGTGAATGGTGAATGGAATATAAATTCATGTTTAAATAATAAATTTTTAAAAGAAGTTAATCCTACCTCGACTCAAAATATAAGCAAAAAAAGATTAGTTCTTCAAATTAAAAAATTAATATCAAAATGGTATAGATTTATGGGATATACTGAATTTTCAAACTATATTGATAATATATCAAAAAAAACTAGTTTGGACTTAGATGGTAATATCGATGACCAAAAGATGATAGAAGCTATTAAAAAAGAATTTTCAAATACATTGATAGTAATAGATGAAGTTCATAATATTAGAACAGGAACAAGTAATAAAGTAAAACCATCTAGTGAAAGATTTCTTAATTTAATAAAATATTCTCAAAACACTAAATTATTATTTCTAACAGCAACTCCAATGTATAATGATTATAAAGAAATAATATGGTTAATAAATTTGATGAATTTGAATGATAATAGATATGCTATAAAAAACAGTGATATATTTGATATGAATGGTAATTTTAAAATAGATAGCGAAGGAAATGAAATAGGTAAAGAATTATTAGTAGATAAAACTAGAGGATATATTAGTTATGTAAGAGGAAATAGCGTATTTAATTTCCCCTTTTCAATTTATCCAGTAGACAGTAATTATAAAAACTCTTTATTACATAAATCAAGAACTGACACTTGGAAATATCCAACATATCAAATAAACGGAATAGAGATAGAAAATGAAGATAAGATATCATATTTAGATGTTTATCTTGTCAATTTAAATGGTTCATATCAAAATAAAATATATGATAACTTAATAAATAAATATAAAGAAGAAGGCGTTATAGAAAAAGAAAAAGGATTTGGCTATACAACATTAGATGGGCCATTACAGTTATTAGATATGTCATATCCAGCAGATGAAGAAATAGATGATTATAGCGAATATTATGGAAAAGCGGGATTACAAAGAATAATGAATAAAGATAGAAAGAAATATGATTATACAGAAGAAACTTTGGAAAAATATGGACGAATATTTTCATTAGATAAGATTGGAGAATACAGTAAAAAAATAGAAACTATATTAAATCATGTAAAAAATTCAACAGGAATAGTTATGATTTATTCACAATATATTCAAGGAGGATGTATTCCATTAGCATTAGCATTAGAAGAATTAGGATTATCTAGATATGATAATAATAAATCTCTTTTAAAAACAAAAAGTAAAAATTCTCATTTATTTAAAAACGAAAAAGGAGATAATTTTAAAGGTAAATACATAATGATAACAGGAGACCCCATATTATCACCGAATAATGATGCTGAATTAAAAGTATGTACTAATAGAAATAATACATATGGAGAATATGTAAAAGTTGTCATTATATCAAGAGCCGGTAGCGAAGGGTTAGATTTTAAAAATATCAGACAAATACATTTAATGGAACCATGGTATAATTTAAATAGAACCAACCAGACAATAGGAAGAACTGTTAGAAATTTAAGTCATTGTCAATTACCGTTTGAAGAAAGAAATGTTGAGATATTTTTGTATGCTAGTGAGTTGTCAAATAAGGAAGAAGAATCATTAGATTTATATATGTATAGATATGCTGAAAAGAAATCAATTCAAATAAGTCAAGTTTTATCGGTATTAAAAAAAAATGCAGTGGATTGCGTAATAAATATTGATAGAATGAAACAATATGAAAGCACAAATATAAAATTAAAATTATCTTCTGGTAAAACATTAGATAACTATAATATAAAATTTAAAGATTATAGCATGATATGTGATTTTGGAGAATGCGAATATTCTTGTGATTTTAATATAGATAAATCAAAGAAATCTAACATATCATACGATGAATATTATGTCACAATGAATGTTGATATAATAATAAAAAAAATAAAAAATATTTTTAATAAGATAGGGTATGTGTTTCATAAAAGAGAATTATTTAAGTTAATAAATAATGTAAAAGCATATTCAAAAGAGGAGATTTATTCTGCTCTAGATATATTAATAAACGATAATAACGAATTTGTAAGAGACACTCTAAATAGATCAGGTAGATTAATAAATATCGGTAATTATTATTTATTTCAACCATTAGACATTGATAACAAGAATATATCATTATATGAACGAACCTCCCCTATACCATTCAAAAGAAAATTAATTAATTTTGATGTTCCTAATCAGTTTTATCTCAAGGTTAAAACAAACATAAAATTATTAAGTAAATATAAGGATTACATAAATGATATAGAAGAATTTAAATCTAGAAATAAAGATATTCAATCATTTAATTATGCTATAGTTTATATGTTAAATAATTTTGACATTAACAAAAAATTATTAATAAAATACTTTATAAATTATTTTATAGAAAAAGAAAACATTGAAAATAAATTGGTATTATTAAATAATATAGATAATAATGAAGGTGAAATAAAAGAGTATATTAAAAGTTATTTTGATAACTATAAATTAAAAGAAAATGTTTATATATTACCCAATAACAAGTTGAAAAATAATTATGGAGTATATATTAAGACTAATGAAAATTATGAATTAGAATTAGACAATATTTATATAAATGAAATAAAACGTAACTACATAATTAGAGATTGGAAAACTAAATTATTATCTAATAAAAGACATATCGGGTTTTTTGACAAACACGGTAAAAATAATAAAATAGTATTTAAATTAAAATTATTGGGAAGTAAAAAAGGAGAACGTGGGTCACAATGTGGATTAGGACAAACAAAAAATTCAATGTATGATATAACTAAAAAATTAATAAAATTATTAAATCAAAATTTAAATAAAAATGTTAATTTTACAGGAAAAATGAGCGATGCAAATGATAAAAGATACAATAATTTAACTAGAACAATGCCAGTTAAATATACATGTTCAATAATATATTTGATGTTAAAATATTTAGATGATAAAACAGATGGAGATAAATATTTTTTTAATTTATTAGAGAATTATTTATACAACATAACAACTCTAAATTATAAATTAAAAGATAATAAATTTTTAAAATAAAATAAATTGAATATAAATATAAATATATATCAGTATAATATAACGATAATGTCAACTACTAAATCAACTAGAAAATCAGGTGGAATTTATATGAAAAATATATTAACTAGAAAAGTTTTTATTGAGTTTAACATGATTGGATCAAATTTAAAAGAAATATTAACTGATAAACTAAGGAATGATTTAGAAGGCAAATGTTGTAAAGAAGGATACATTAAAAAAAAATCAATTAAAATTATAAAATATTCATCAGGCGTTATGCAAGAGAATAACATTATATATGATATATCATTTGAATGTTTAGTTTGTCATCCTGTTCAAGGTATGAAGATTAAATGTAAGGTAAAAAATATAACTAGAGCAGGAATAAGAGCAGTATATTATAAAGAAGACGAAAGCCCTATTATACTTTTCATCACAAGAGAACATAATTATAAAAAAGATAATTACGCTAATTTAAAAGAAGAAGATATTATTGTAGCAAAAACAATTGGTATTAGATATCAATTAAATGATGAAAGCATAGCAATCATAGCAGAATTACAACCGCAAAGCAAAAAGAAAAGAAAGATAACAATTAATTAACTTAAATATATCCATATAACAAATAATATATGGATATAAACAAATTAACTGATTTAAAAATCAAAATTGAGAAATTAACATTTGAAAATCAAAAAAAAATATTAAAACTTTTTTTAGATAATAATATTAACATCAGTGAAAATAATAATGGAACATTCATATTAATGAATGAATTAAAACCCGAAATGTATGAAAAATTAATAAGTTATATGGATTATATTGAAAATCAAGAAAATATGTTGAAAAAGGGAGAACAAGAAATGAATAAATTAAATAAAATATATTTTAAAAAAGATACTAAAGGTAATAATTAATATATAAATAGTAATATGGACAACTTAATTAATAAAATTAATAAATTATCATTAATAAATGATAATTTAATGAAACGAATAGTAATATTTGATAATAATATAGAAAACAATTTAAATAATTTAACTCCTCAAATAGTAAAATCAATAAATAAAATAAAAAATAATGTATTTTTTTATCCAAAAGTAAATGATACTCTTTTTTGGTGTTATATTATTAAAATGTACGGAATTGAAGAATATGATATTAATAATACAAATCGATTTTCTTATGAAAAAATAAAAAAAATAGATTTAATTGAATCTGTTAGAAATAATAAAGATGTTTTAAAAAAATTAAAAATAAAAAAAGCCAATATAGAAAGTGAATTGGTATATAATAGCAGTATGTCAATATCTACTTTTATTGTTATAATGATAATAAATAAGTTTAATGTTATATATTACAATGATAAATGTTATTATGAAATGGCAGGTGAAGGGGACAAAAATGATTTGATTATCATAAATGAAAAAAATAATAAATATGGGATTAGTATGGATAATGATATGATAAATATAAATGAAATACGAAATAATCGATTAATAATAGATAATATAAATAAACCTATAAAAGCTATAAGTAATTATAAATTAGGAGAATTACAAGATATATGTAAAAAATTAAAAATTAAAATAGTAGATAATAATGATAAAAAATATAAAAAAAAAGATTTATATTTATTTATCAAAGAAATTTTAAATTGATAATTAAAATTAATATAAAATAATATAATTATTATATATTAATAATGAGCGAAGAAAAAACTCAAACAGAAAAACTTAATGATTATTTACAAACATACTTAAAATCAACCGATAACAACGATGAGTTAGAAATACGATTTGGTACTAATTATAAAAATAAAATAACAAGAATTAAATTTGATAATATAATTAAAAAATTAAAATCATTAGGTTTCAGTATGATTGATAGTTCAGGAAAATATCATTTAAATATTCAACCTGAATATAATGATTTAAATACCGGCAAAATAAAATTATCTAACGTTAGAACTGAAATAAAAGGATTTTCAAATATTCAAAATTATTGTAATAAAAATACATTTAATTTAGAAACTCCGGAAGACCATATTAGTTTCATTCGAAAAAAATTTAAAGTTAATAACAATAATAAATTGTTTCCTCTTGATTTAAATAAGTTTGAGTGTCGTTTAAATTATAAAATAGAAGAAAAACTAAGTCCTGATGCACCAATGATTAGACGAACATTAGATACATGGAAAGATAATAAAAAATCATTTAGAATGATAAAACGATTTACATTTGTAAAAAAAGGATTTCCATTTAAATTTGATTTAAGTATTTTAAAAACTTCAAAATATAATGTTAAACTTAAACGATATATAACAGAATATAATGTTACTAATGCTGATTTATTTAATAACTTAGAATCATATGAAGTAGAATTAGAGTTGTTAAATGTTTCTGCAAAAAGATTAGAATTTAAAGATTTGATTAATAAATTAAAACGAGGAATCATGATGATATTATCGGCTCTTCAAAATACTAATTATCCTATACCATATACTGAATGTGAAAAAGTTCTTTTAGAATATACTATAATAGCAAATAGAGCAACCAAAGATAAAAAAGACAGACTATTTGAACCTAATAAAAAAGGACATACTATTAGAAAAAATAGAAAAAATTTTATTGGACCATCATCAATTACACTTGAAGCAGAAAATATCATACCTATTGGAAGTATGGATAATAGAATAATTCCTAATATTAATATGCCTTACACAGTAACCGATAAAGCAGATGGTCACAGAAAATTATTGTATGTCTCTACTCAAGGCAAAATATATCTTATTGATATCAATATGAATATAGAATTTACCGGGTCAATCACAAAAAATAAAAGTTATTTTAAAACTATTATTGATGGTGAACATATTTATCATGATAAAAAAGGAAATTTTATAAATTTATATATGTGTTTTGACATTTACTTTAAAAATGGTAAAGACATACGAAAATACCCATTATTATTGATGGATGATATGAAATATGAAAACGATAATATTGATAAAACAAAATGTAGACATGATGAATTAAATTTAGTCGTAAATAAATTAGAAGTAAAATCAATCATTAAAAATAAAATTTCTAGTATAACTATCAAATCAAAAGAATTTTACAATAATATAAGCGAAAGCATATTTAAATCATGTAGAACTATATTGAATAAAATTGATGATGATGGATTTTTATATGAAACAGATGGATTAATATTTACTCCTATAAATAAGAGCGTAGGTAGTGATAAATTAGGAGATAAAGTACATAAAAAAACATGGATTCATTCTTTAAAATGGAAGCCACCTGAATTTAATACTATTGATTTCTTAGTCACTACTAAAAAAAATCCAGAGGGTAATGATTTAATTAAAAATTTATTTCAAAGTGGAAATAATTTTAATGATATGAATAATGGAATATTAAAATATAAAATATTAGAATTGAGAGTTGGATTTGACGAGAAAAAACACGGATTTTTAAATCCATTCGACGATGTTTTAAATGATAATATACCAGATAGTTCAACAGAATATGATAGAAATTCTTATAAACCAGTTCTCTTTCAGCCGACAGAACCTACACCTAATTATGATATTTATAATTGTAATATGGTATTAAAGGATAATGGAAATGGAGAGAATATGTATATAGAAGATAATAGTGAAGTTTTTGAAGGCGATATGATAGTGGAATTTAAGTTTGATAAAAGTAAGGATGAAGGATGGCAATGGGTTCCTATTAGAGTTAGACATGATAAAACTTCTGATTACAAAAGAGGAAATAGAAATTACGGTAATGCCTATCACGTAGCAGAAAGTGTTTGGAAATCTATTCATAATCCAATAACTAGAGAATTGATAACTAGTGAAGATAAAGAAATTAAATATGAAAGTGATGAAGTATATTACAAAAAAACAAATAAAAAAACAACAACTAAATCTTTACGTGACTTTCATAATAAATTTGTTAAAAAATTATTAATAAAGATAGTAGCATATCAACCCAAAATGACATTAATCGATATGTCAGTAGGAAAAGGAGGAGATATGTGGAAATGGTATGAATCGAAATTATCTTTTGTGTTAGGTATTGATTATTCAAAGGCAAATATTGAAGATAGAAAAGACGGTGCTTGTGCTAGATATTTAAATTTCAGGAAAAAATATAGAAATGCTTTTAAATCAATATATTTACATGGTAATAGTGGAATGAATTATATATCAAATGATGGGTTTTATGATGATAAAAGCAAGAGAGTATTTAATTCATTGATGGGGTTAGGAGAAAAAGACAAAGATAAGATAGGAAAAATAGTTTATAACAATTATGGGTTAGCAAAACAAGGATTTGATATAGTGTCAAATATGTTTTCAATACATTATTTCTTTGAAAATTTTATGGCATTGAATGAATTTATGAGAAATGCTTCAGACATGGCAAAGGTTGGGAGTTATTTTATAGGTTCATGTTATGATGGAAGGAAAGTATTTAATATGTTAAAAAATAAAACAAAAGGCGAAAGTGAATTTATAGTTGAAGATGAAACTAAGATGTGGGAAATAACAAAAATGTATTCAGATACTAAATTTGAAAATAATTTTAGTTCAGTTGGATACAGAATAGATGTTTATCAAGAATCTATTAATAAAACATTTCCTGAATATCTAGTCAATTTTGATTATTTAAGTGAAATATTAGAATTATATGGATTTGAGAAACTTAGCGTTGAAGAACTAAAACAGTTTGGATTAAAGCAATCAATAGGTTCTTTTGAAAATTTATATGAAAAGATGAAAGTGGAAGTAGATGAAAATAGACTAAAGTTAGATGAAATAGGAGAAGCAATGAATTTAACCGATAATGAAAAAAAAATATCGTATCTAAATAATTACTTTATATTTAAAAAGGCAAGGAATGTAGATACAAATGCTGTATTTAATTCAAGTATGGCAAAATATAAAGATAGTGGGTTATTAACAGAAGAAGAAATTGCTGAAAAAGAAAAGACATTATATACTAAAAAAAGAGATGTGATTAAATATAAAAGAAAAATTAAATTAATATAAATATAAAATATTATTAATAAATAAGATATGTTATATTATTTATTACCAGAAATAAACATTACAATAAATAAATTTAAAATAAATTTAATAAATTTAGATAAGGACAAAAATGATATATTTATAAGTAAAAGTTTTTGTAAATATTTAAAACAATTAAAGTTAATGATAAACAAAAATAACTCAAATTGGGATTCAATGAAAAAATATACAAATCCATATGAATTTATTCATAGTAATCTACCCCATTTAAATTATCCTATCGCCAAATACAAGCCTATTTCAAGAGCATTTTTTAAATTACTTGAAATATATAAACATTTTGACATATTAACAATGAGTTATCCTATAAAAACATTTCATCTAGCTGAAGGACCTGGAGGATTTATTGAAGCAACTGCTTTTTTAAGAAAAAATCCAAATGATAAATATTATGGAATAACTTTAGTTCAGGATAATAATGAAAAAATACCTGGATGGAATAAAACATCACAATTTTTAGAAAATAATAAAAATGTGATAATTGAAAAGGGTATAACAGGTAATGGTGACTTATATAATGATAATAATTATGAATATTTGTTATCTAAATATAGAAATAGTATGGAAATAATAACTGGAGACGGTGGATTCGATTTCTCAGGTGACTTTAATCGACAAGAAAATAATGCTTTTAGATTAATATTTACACAAGTAGTTTATGCTATTGGATTACAAAGATATAATGGATTTTTTATATTAAAAATATATGATGTTTTTTTAAAAAATACATGTCAAATAATATATTTACTAAGTTGTTTCTATAAAAAGGTTTATATTACAAAACCTAATACAAGTAGATATGCTAATTCAGAAAAATATATCATCTGTAAATATTTTAAATATAGTGATACAAGAGAAATATGTAATAGGTTTAAGGATATATTATACATCATGAAAGATATAAATTACAATGATTATGAACTAACATCTATATTTCAAAATAAAATACCATATTATTATATTTCAAAATTAAACGAAATAAACGGTATATTTATAAATCAACAAGTTGATAATATAATGAATACTATTAAACTTATTTCATATGGAGATAAAAGAAGAGATAAATTAGAGATTATAAAAAATCAAAATATAATTAAATGTATTCAATGGTGCGAACAACACAAACTGGAACATCATAAAAATTATAATCCTGTAAATATATTTATGAATCCAAATAAAAATGGAAAATAATTAATTTTTAATTATAAAATTTAATTATTTATTTTAAAAGAGTTGAGAATCTTCTGCTTTTTCTTCTAAGACGACGATTCAATCTTCTAGTTCTATTTATTCTAGAACGACAGTGAGATTTAGATCTTTTGCTTCTTTTTACAGTCTTGCAAGATTTCCTTGCCTTTTTACATCCTTTTCTTGATAATCCAGCACAACGAGATCTTCTAGTATGTTTGGGACGGCCCGCTCTTCTTTTTCTAGCCATTATATACTATATAATCATAAAAAAATATTTTAAAACTTTTCATTTAAAAGCGCAACTGTAACATCTTGGTTAATAGATATTGATAATACACCTTTAATTCTTCTATTTATCTCTGGAAATGGTATATTAACCTTAACTTCTTCACCACTTTCGATATAATGTTTAAATAATTTAAACAGTTCTTGAATTGGTTTATATGTCATATTTAATTGAAAGTCACTTAGTTGTTCAATAACATTTGCTACTTCTTCTTTACGTTGTTCTTTGTTTCTAAATATTATTTCTTTTTTTACTTTTTTATTTTTCTTTTTTTTTGCCATTATATAAAATAATATTTTTAATTTTATATCATATCAAACATAATTATTATATAATGTTGTTCTACGCAATAAATAATCTTTAACACTTGTATTTCTAACCTCTGAACCAAACCTCGGTTCAACTGTTCTACATATTGGACATGACCTAACATAGTTTGTTTTAAACCAATTAGTTATACATTCTTCATGAAATATATGATTACATTTCAACTTACAAGGATTAACTATTTTCTCTAAACATATACTACAATTATTATCTCTACAATAATTTTCTAATCCATATTTATTAACATTAACAGGTGATGTCGGTGGAGATAAATAATTAGGCGCGTCTTTTTCTTTTACCTGACATCTCCTTATCAATCTTGATTGACCTATCGCCATCATCTTTATAACATCTCTACTTTTAAATTTAAAATAACCAAAATTACCACGGCTTTTTAATTTCCCATAACAATATTCTCCATAAAATTTAGTTATATGAAAATAATAATTACCAGATGGAATTAACTGTTTATCTTCATCGTATATTGTATCGGGAATACTTATTGTTGTCTTAATGATATTATTCATATATAATAATATAATTTATAAATTAATCACATCCTTCCTTATTTTTTGTTTTTATCCTATTACAAGGATATACTATTTTAAGAGGATTTTGATATCCATCTTCATAACAATATGTTCTATTACTACATTGAGATGGATTTTTTTGATGATAAAAATTAATCTTTCTAGCGGTAGAGTTATTAAATTTTAATCTAGCGATTCTTTCTCGTTGTGATGTTGCACCATACGATTGATTATGAGGATTTCCAAATTTATATGTTATTTTATTACATTTTATATTACCATTATCATAATAATTACCGCTATAATCATGTTTTGTTCCATTTATTGGTCTATCTGAATTTACTATATTATTTCTAGTATTTAATTTAAACATTTTATGTCTTGAATTAAGATAACCTCTATGATTAAAAATAAAATTATATTGAGGTTTTCCATTTTTATTTAAATAAGAACGTATTTTTGTATCATAACATTCTGTAGAGTTTTTTATTACCTTTTCATTCCCTGAACAGTCTCCACAATTTGTTACTTTTCTATATCCTGCTAATGGCATTCGTCCATTATGACCCAAATCAATGTTATTTTCTCTAACTATATTTCTAGCATTTTCACGCGCTGGAGCATACTTCCTATTAAATATATTCATTGTAAATCTTGGTCTTCTTTCACAGCCTGACATATATATTATCTAATTATTTTATCTTCCTCTCGCACGACGTCTCGCTCTATCTTGTTCCGTTTCTACTTCACATTTATTGCAGTTTCCTAAACTGTATGTTCTATGACCTAAAAATCTAATTTTATTTCCACTATAAACTCCATTACAGTTAGAACCTGTAGAATTACTTGTTTGTCCAGTTGGACAATTACTTTCATCTCTAATTGTATCTAACTTTAATCTATCTAATCTAGAACTACTTGAAACTGCTCCAAAAGAACAAAATTTCTTATTATTTGATTTACTAGTCACTGTATGACAACAATTACCATTTTTTATTTTAGCACTAGTTTCATTATTCACCCATGGTTTTTTAGAAGCAATGTTTTTTTCATATGTCATAAATCTTTTATTTTTCATATGTTGATGATAACTAAATGAATATGGTCTTTTATTTTCCTGCATTCCGCTTCTTATTACAGTTTTTCTACTTCTTTGTCCGTTATCGCATCCTGTTTTATTTTTGTATATATTATCATTAGGAACATTCCATATATATTTTTTAACACATCCTTTTGATGTATTACATGATAAATCTACTTTTTGATTTTGAACCGAAATTATTGGTATTGATCTATACATTTATATATCTTTAAGATAATAAATTTCTAAATATTAAATATAAGATGTTGATAATATTAATCATAATAATTATCTTTTTTGTTTATTTAATATTAAGTCATTTCTTTAACAATAAACTCATTGAAGGATATGAAGACCATGAAGAAGTAGAATTAGAAATAAGCGAAAGTAATGATATACTCTCGAAAAATAAAAAAAAATATTCCATTATTAAAAATAAAATTAATAAACAACAAAAAACTCTCGAATCTATGAAAAAACGAATTTTAGATAATAGAAAAGCTTTAAAACAAACTGAAGATATGTTAAATGGAAAAGAATATGATAACTCTAATATGTGTGAAAATCAACCAGATGCTTGTTAATTTTTTATAATTGTATTATATAAATGATAAATAAAATTATAATGTATATTTTAATATTTATATTTATTTCATTGATATTGAATCATTTTTTAAATAATAGTATCATTAAAGAAGGTATGGATAATAGTTGTAAAGGAGCCAGAAAAAAATTACTAGGTCAAAAAAAAGAAATTAATAAATTAAATGGATTAATATCTGATTTAGAATCTGTTTCAAGTATCTTAAACGATAAAATAAAAACACATGACGACTACATTAAACGAAATAAAAGTAAAATTAAATCACTCGCAAACAAACAAAAAAGTTAATCTCTAATATTTATTCTATCAAAATATACTTCATTTTCAACTTCTACTACATCATCTTCATCTTCTTCATCTTCTTCATAATTTAATATATATTCCACATTATTTTTTTCTATCTTATCTATCGTTTCATTATGAATATTTTTCAATATAAGATAAGTCGGGGATTCAATTAATGATAAAGACATAAGAGTTATATATAAACTATAACCTGATATATCACCCCATACTGACAAAATATAAAACACTTTAAATTTAAAAGGAAAAAATAAATAATAAGTTAATCTCGGTCCTAAATGATGTATATATCTTTTCTTATTATTTAAGTTTTTTAATAAGTAAAGAAATACACCACTATATAATATTAATCCTTGATAATATAATATAGTATTGTAAAATATTAAATAATAAAGAACTAAATGATTAGTTATTATATTTTCTTTGAAAGAATAATAATAAGTTGTATTTGGATATAGTGAATTTAATATATTAGAATCTATTGATGTTTCTTGTTTTGGATGTAATAAAAGCATATTTACTACCATCCATATAGCCACTGATGTAAAATAAACTCCACTTGATATGGCCATTATACCAGCATAAAATTTATTATGAAAATCACTTGGATATAAACTAGTGAATATATAATTATATTTACATTCACTACATTGATATCTTGCTATTGGATTATTAGAATTTAATCGCCATTGATTTAAACAATTTATATGAACATATTTACTTGTTCCTTTACACAAACATGGATTTATAAATATATTGTCTTCTGTTTCTTCTTCAAAACAGATTCTACACTCATTTTCATCCATATTATTATATAATTATTATATATATTTATATGGATATACCAAAATCAAAAGATGATATTAAAGAATTGGGCGGAATAGAACATAACTATATTAGACAAATAAAAACAAATAGAGAATTAGGAATAAGTTCTAGACCTACATTAAGAGCATTAGAAAAAGATATTGCCGGATTAATTAACTATACTTCATTATTAACCGATGGAACTGGAAGAGCAAAAAAAGGAGGTGCTTTAGGTAATCGATATTTCTTAAAGACATTATCTAAATGTTCTCCTGTTGATCAAAAAGGGCAAAAAACACAAAGATATGTTTATATTGATAATGTTCCAAGTGGAAAAGTAAAAGGAATAACAAACGCAGCTGGAGCAAGTTTGGGAGGTGCCGGACTAATATCTGGTGTTATTGAAAATGTTCAAAGTATCAATCCTGCTTCTTTTTTTACTGCGCTAACTGAAGGTGCTAATCCAGAATGTAGAAGATGTCCTGCTAGCGTTTGTCCCGTTACAGCCGGTAAAAAAAATCAATACATTACCGTAAGCGATTACAATCAAATAAAAAGATTTCGTGAATCATTTGAATTAATGGGCAATAATAAAGTTGCCACCTTAAATCATTTTCTTTTAAGTGGATTAGGTGTCTATTTAATCTATTGTTTATTTTACAAAAGAAATTAATATATTAAACAATTTGTATCATATATTAATTATTTTCTATTACGTCTTTTGCGACGACGACGTGTTTTTCTTTTTGATTTTCTACGGCGACTTCTGCGAGATTTACGAGACTTTCTACGGCGAGATTTACGAGACTTTCTACGGCGAGATTTACGAGACTTTCTACGACGTTTTCTACCTCCAGTTATTTTTGATGGAGATGGTGGGGTTTCTTTGGGACCATGTGATTCTTGTGATTCAGCTGACTTTAAACCTGTATCAAAGCTTGTAGCTGCATTTTTGATATCTTCGCTTGCTTCACTAATTATTTTAACTACTTCACTACTAGCAACTTCTTCACCAACCTTCTTTGCTTTATCGGTTATTGCTTCTTTTGCTTTATCTGTTATTGGTGTATTACCATTCATTATTATATAATATAACTGTATAAAATATAATAATTACAATCTTTTATGTAATTCAAATGCGAGTAAGCCACCAAGAACCTGAGCAACAACATATGGTGCTAAACTAGCCATTGGTAATTTACCGGAATAAGCCATAATGGCAGAAACGGCAGGATTAAAGTGACCACCGGAGATGTTTCCAACAATAAGAATACCAGTAGCGAGGGCTAAACCGATTGCTAAAGGCTGTCCAATTGCTAAAATAACAAAAACAAGAAGAGCAGTTCCAAATACTTCAGCTAAAAGTTTTTTAATCATTTATATTATAAATAAATAAAAAATTATTTTCTACCAGTTCTGTTTCCAAAAAAGGCGCTCATGAAATTTGTTCTTGTGCTACTGGTTCCTCCATCGGCTACATTATAGACCACATTATTACCTGATATATCCTTATTCTTAATACCAAATAACTGTGCTCTAGCGGTTCTATTTACTCCACTAGGATCGACAATTGCCGTTACAGTTCTTCTTTGAATTGCTCTTTTTAAGACGGGTCCATTTGAATAATCAGCGGTCCCAGCAGGATTATTATGCGGATATCTAATTTTTTCTAAATTAGTACTCATTGTATATACTATGATACTAAAAAAATATAAATAAATTACCCAAATGTAGTTTCTCCGCAATAAGTTATGTATAGAAATCCATCTTTACTTTTATAATCATCATACAAATGTGTTACTAAATTCGAAGTTGCTGGCATTACTGTATCATTAACAAATATATATAATGATTTCTCAGCATCTATATTCACTCTTTTTCTTATAACATAAACAAATTGTGCAACTGTTAAATCGCTTGGAACTAAAAATTTATTTCTATCAATATCCGGTATTTCTTTATTTCCTCTTTCCACTATAACAGGAACTCTTTCTGGATATTTTGTTAATATTTTTCTACTTTCTTCTTGTCTTTTTTCAAACGAGTGTTTATATTTAAATTTACGTTTCATATATATTATAATTCAATAACTTTCTAAATATATTAAAAAATTATTTCTTCTTTTTTTTCAATGTTCTTTTTCTTTTTCTTCTTTTACCTCCTCTTTTTCTAGTAGTATTCATATCTCTCAAAATACTTAACTCTCTTAACATTTCTGTATTTTTATTTAACAGATTAGTATATCTAATTATATGTTGTGTAATAGGTTGAGAAATAGCAATAGGATCTAATATTCCTTCTCCATAACATAATGGACATCTCATAGGATTCATTATATATTATTGCGTTATAATTCTAGGAGCGATATTCATTGTAATTAATTCCTGTGTCAATAATTTAAATGAATATGGAATATTTACTCTTGAAAAGTCAGTCTTATTATCACAAGTATTACACAAATATATCTTTTTATCATGATTATATACTGCTATCATGCCACATTTATTACAAACATGAACTTTATATTTATCGCTAGCATAATATATTCTGTCCTTTGTAAATCTACTTGCACCATGACTAATCATACAGTCTCTTTCCATCTCTCCAAATCTAAGACCTCCATCTCTACTTCTACCCTCTGCTGGTTGTCTTGTCATTCCTACCATTGGACCAATGCTTCTACTATGTCTCTTATCATTAACCATATGTTTAAGTCTTTGATAAAAGGCAGGCCCAATAAATATCGATGTTTCTAACTGTTCTCCTGTCATTCCATTGTATAAAATTTCATTACCGTGTCTTTCAAATCCTACTTTCTGTAACTCTTTACATATATCTTTAACATCATGTCCTCCAAAACTAGTGCCATCTCCAAATAAACCTAGTTGTAATAAAACCTTTCCTAAAACAGTTTCTTTCAACTGTCCAATTGTCATTCTACTAGGAATAGCATGTGGATTTATAATAATATCCGGACACATACCATATTCTGTAGTTGGCATATCTTTTTGGTCTAATATCAATCCTATCGTTCCTTTCTGTCCATGTCTGCTGGAAAATTTATCTCCGATAGTTGGAACACGATAGGTTCTTGTTCTAATTTTCGCAAAAGTATATCCATCTCCATTTCTATTTATATAGTTCTTATCAACATAAGTATCTTCACTTGTTCTAAATACTTTACTTTCATCTTTATATTTAATCACCTTAGTTTGGTCGTTTCTATTTTCTTTAATTGGAACTATTTTTCCTATTATAATATCTCTATTTTCAAGAAGAGTATTTTCTGGAACAACTCCTTGATTATTCAACTTGTCATAATTAGCAAATTTCATACCCTTCGTCTTATTTCTATCCGCCTTACATCTTATTTCTTCATCGCCTTGTATCTTCTTATCTTCGTCTTTTTCAGTATGATAAAGAGTTGCTGAAAACAATCCTCTATCCAAAGATGCTTTATTAAATATAATACTATCTTCCTGGTTATATCCAGAATAAACACCGATTGCTACAATAACCATACATCCACTCGGTATCTTATTCAAATTAATAATATCCATAATTCTTGTATCAACTAAAGGTCTAGTAGTATAAGTTTGAACATATGCGGTTTTGTCCATTCTATGATTAAAATTCGAAAGATACATCCCCATTGCTTGTTTTCCTTGAGCACATTGATATGTGTTTCTAGGAGATTGATTATGTTCTGGAAATGGAATACAACTAGCCAACAATCCAAATATACTACTAGGATGTATCTCACAATGAGTATATTTTGAATTTTCACTCAACTTTTTAGGCCATGTTGCTATCAATGAACTATTTTGTTCATCTGGATCTATATATTCAATTAAAGAATTTTCAATTTTATGATTTATTAGCAAATCTTCCCATATTAATTCTTCGCTTTTTATTTTATCTATTGTTTCATTGCTAATATTTATTTTTCCATTATTCACTTTATATAAGGGTCTCATTAACCTCCCAGCATCATTACATACTCTAATTTCTTTAGTTCTATAATTAAATATGATACCTGTGTAAATATTAATTAATCCCGTGTATTTGGCTTGTTTCAACTTTTTATATACTTCTAATGGTTCTTTACATATACCAACCCAATTTCCATTTATAAATAACTTAACTTTATTATATAATTCATTCGGCGTTAGAGTTTCAATCTTAATTATATCATTTTCTAAGAAATTATAAACAGTATCAATATTTGATTTTATTGTAATATGAGTTAGATATCCAAGATTCTTTACAACACCTACACTACCACCTTCTGGAGATTCAGCTGCGCAAATAAATCCCCATTGAGTATTATGTAATTTTCTAGGAGGAATTAACTTGCCACTTTTATCAATTGGTGTATTACATCTTCTAAGGTGACTTAGACTCGATATATAAGTTAAACGACTTAAAACTTGTGCTATACCGCTTTTATTTGACCTATTAGAATTTTTAGAATTCGTTGTTTTAATTCCAAAATCACCAGTTGATAGTGCTCTCTTTATTCCATTTTCAATTGTTGCTGATTTAATAATTTTGTAAATATTTGTAGTATTAATAATATTTAAATAATCATTCGTTGATTTCCATGAACCATTCTTAATTTCTCTTATAACTTGTTTTGTCATATCTTTTACTAGTTTATTGAAATAATTTCTAAAAAGGTTATTCAAAAGAACTCCTGCTAAATCCAATCTTTTATTACAATATGAATCTCTATCATCAACTTTCCTCCATCCAAATGACGTACTCAACAATTTATGTGTCATATATCCTAAGAAATACAGTTTTTGAATTTTTGTATCGCAATGTGGAAATAAATCATTTTCTAAAACATTAAGTGTAAAGTTTTTCTTTGCTTTCATTCCTTCTTCTTTATCCATATTAATTGGAGTAAACATCGCATTAGATTCTATATAATCAATACAATCTTCTTTACTCATGTATTTATTTGAATCAATAATTGATGCTCTCAATCCATATAACATCTTCTTCATCTTTTTATCCTCTATATTCAATATAATCAATTCACAAATATCTTTATCACTCTTTATTCCCAACGCTCTAAACAATATAAATATTGGAATTGGATTTTTAATTCTGGGAATTTGAATATATATTGGATGACCGGCTCCATTATTTTTTGTAGCAATATACATATTTATCTGTTTTGGTGATATACACTTATTTCTAGGAATTGATTTCACTTCTGCTAGCCAATTCCATTTATTATTATTTTTCAATATATTAAAACACATTACTAGATTTTCAGCTGCTCTTTCTTGTGCTAGAATAGTTTTTTCAGAACCCGATATGATGAAATAACCACCCGGATCGAATTTACATTCACCTACCAAATCAGTGCTTAAATGTTTATATTGTTTAAGAACACATATTGATGATTTCAACATTATAGGTATCTTTCCTATATGAACCTTCTTCAAAACTTTATGAAGAGTTTCTACACTATCGTAGTTTTCACCATATCGTCTATATATCGTAACATTCACATTTAATGTCATCGTAGAAGAATATGTAAAATTTCTCAATCTTGCTTCTTGTGGAAACATTATTTTTGTAGCACCATTATTTTCATGAATTTGCGGTCGATATAACTGCAGATTATCAAATGTTACTACTATTTCCAACTTATATTTACCTGTTTCTTCATCTTTATCATCCTCACTATGAATAGTTACTGGATTAAACATATCAATCGTATTATTTAAATCTTCATTGATAAATTTATTATATGATTCAATTTGATGACGGACAAGTCTTTCAAGGTGTTTTCCATTGAAATAACTTGATATAATATTCCAAGATAATTCGTTATCCATTTTTATTAACGAATATAGTTAATAAAATAATATCAATTTATTTTTATATTTATATTTTTTTTAATTTATTTTTTCTATCGATATAGTAATGTCTAATAATAATAAGAAATCAACATATTATAATAATACAGACCCATCCAATAATCAACTCGTCCTTTTCAATAAATCTCATAATTTTAATAATCATGATTTTTTTCGTAACCATAATATAGGAAATAAACTTATTGAAAATATGATAAATGATTTATGTAAAAAATTAGAACATCTAACTCTACAAACAAAATGTTATTTAAAAACAGATATAAATAATCGTTACTATAATAATCTATTAATGAATAAAGAAAAAAATAAAAAAAATAGATTATTAGATGCTATGGACAAAAAAAATAACAAACAACTTGTTAATATACAATTTAATAAACAACTATCTAATAAACAACATTCTATCAATAATTTTTTAAAAGATATCGATAATGAATATTTTAAACTTGTTGATTATTATGATGTTTATTATAATAAATCTATTATACATCAACATCACTTAAAGTATAAAATTAATAACCCAATGAAAATTGAAAAAACAAAGATTAATATTAATGTTGAAATTAACAATTTAAAAGATATTATTAAATTAGCCGATGATTATCCACTAAAATATGATGTTGAATATAACATTGATATGAAAATAATTCATGATATCAAACCTAATATTATTAATTTAAATAATATGATTGGTATGAAATCTTTAAAAGAAAACGTTGTCGATCAAATTCTTTATTTTATACAAAAACTTCATATTAATGAAAAAAAAGAACATCATGACTTTCTACATACAGTAATTTATGGTCCTCCTGGAACCGGTAAAACTGAAATATCTAAGATAATTGGTAATATTTACAGTAAGTTAGGAATACTTAAAAAAGGAACATTTACAAAAGTAACTAGAGCAGATTTAATTGCTGGATATTTAGGACAAACTGCGATTAAAACTAAGAATGTTATTGAAAAATCATTAGGGGGTGTTCTTTTTATTGATGAAGCATATGCTCTCGGAAATAATGAGAAACGTGATATATTTGCAAAAGAATGTATTGATACTTTATGTGAGGCTTTAAGTGATAATAAAGATAAACTAATGGTAATCATAGCCGGTTATAAAGAAGACCTCGATAAATGTTTTTTCTCATATAATCAAGGATTAAATTCTAGATTTACATGGAGATTTAATATTGATAATTATGATTATAAAGAACTATTTCTAATATTTAAAAAAAAAGTAAATGAACAATGTTGGAAAATAAAAGACAATGTAAAATATGAATGGTTTAATGAAAAAAAGGATTATTTCAAATTTTATGGCAGAGATATTGAAACATTATTTGCTAAAATAAAAATAGCTCATTCTAAACGAGTATTTTGTTTAGATAATGATAAAAAAAGAACTATTACAAAAAAAGATATGGATAATGGATTTAAATTATTTACGCAAAATGAAGAAGTAAAATCAAGAGTTGATAAAGATTTCAGTGCTATGAAATTTATGTATATGTAATATGTTAATTATTATTACTTTTTATCTAATAATAATTAATATGTCAAAGAAAGTTATATCAATCAATCCACAGTTTCTTCAAATCACTAAGAATAAAAAAAGAAGAAAAGAAAAAAAACAATTGGATTTCTCTACAATTAAACCCAATAATATAAAAAAAGAACTCATTAAAAGAATAAAAGACCATAAACATCTAAAAGAAAAGGAATTAGAAGAATTAAATAAAAAAAATAATATCACAGAAGAAAAAAAACAAGATAATCTATTCGTTAGTGATTTCAAAAATACTATTGATTATTTACAAAATCTTTCATCTCAACGTCGCGAAAAAAAAAGAAAAAATAAAACTATGAAAAATAATAAAACTTTAAAAAATAGAAGCACGTTATCTAATATTCCTCAAGCCCCTCCGTATGGTATTCTTAAAGGCGGTAAAAAACCTACATACTCTCAATATAGAAAAACATTAAAAATAAAAACCGATGAACCTACTACTCGTCCTAATATTACTATTAATACTCCCACTAGTAATGTACCTATAAAAACAGATGATTTCTTTGATAGAAAAAATAAGTTGGAAAAACTTAAACAAACTAAGCAAAAAGTTAAATTAACTGATAAAAAAAAGAAAAGAATGATTTATTTAGGAAAGAGAAATGGTTCTGTCGGTGTATTAATAAAAAATAAAAAAACTAGAAAACGAATTAAAAAAGAAGTCAATATTCTTAAAAAAAAATCATTAGTTAATATCAAAAAGTATTTAAGAAAACATAATTTAATTAAAATTGGCTCGTCCGCTCCTGAGAACTTAGTACGTGAAATATACGAAAATAGTTTTTTATCGGGAGATGTTTATAATAAAAACCCTGATGTTTTAGTTCATAATTATATGGAAAATAAATTCTAAAATTAATATATATCTAATGAAAACTAAAAATATATTTATGATAATAGTTGTTTTTATAATTTATGTATTAATAATGAGTAATCTCGTTATTAAAAATAAAATGAATGATGTTGAAGCATGGCGTTATATTGGAGGAGGTATCTATACTCTTTTATTTTTCTTTGCGCTTTTCTTCTTTAAATCTTCGTTTCAACAACAAGAACATGGTAATATAATTTATTATTGTGTTATGGGTATGGTTGTTATTGTTATTTTATGGTTCATTTTAAAAGACATAATCGCACCAATGGCTGGAATCCCCAATGCATTATATGGTCTCCCTGAGTAAATAATTTTTTTAATTGTATTTAAAAAGATTATTATATATTTATTAAGATATAATAATGACAATGATGGAAGAATATTTTAATACTCGAGATAGATATCTCAGTGAATATGGTAACAAAACATTTCTTTTATGGCAAAATGGTAGTTTTTTAGAAGTATATTCAAAAGAACATGATATGGAAAATATAATTGAATTCTCAAAAATATGTAACATAAGAATATCTAATAGTGCAAAAAGCACAAAAATTATGGCCGGATTTAATCCTGACCAACTACAAAAATATTTACCACTTTTAATCGATGCTGGATACACTATTGTTGTTTTTCATGAAACACCCGATATCACCAAAGGAAAAAATGGTAAAAAAAGAGAATTATTATGTATTGAATCACCCGGTAATTCTATTATTGAAAATAAAACTATAACTAATTTTTGTTCATGTATATGGATTGAACAATATGATAAAGACCTTTTTAATAAGTTACCTTATTTTTATTGTGGTGTATCTGTTATCGATAATTACACCGGTAAATCTATTTTCTATCAATACAAATATACTAATAATAACATTCATAACACTACCGCTTTTGATGAACTTGATAGATTTATGTCGATTTATAATCCTAGTGAATCCGTAATTATTCACAATTATAATCACTATAATATCAAAGATATAATAGAATTCGCAGGTATAAATTCTTCAAAAATACATTACATTAATATCACTGAAGATAATGATAAAACTAATTCAATTAAAAATGCAGAAAATATTAATTATCAAAAAGAAATATTCAATAAATTTTTCAAAATTAATGATTATAATGTCTTTTTAAAATCATTGATGTTAGAAGACAATAAATATGCTACTAATTCATATTGTTTTCTTTTAGAATTCTGTCATAAACATAATCCTAGTCTTACAAATAAAATCGCACTCCCTAAATATGAAAAAAATAATGACAGTGTTTATTTAGCTACCCATTGTCTTAAACAACTTAATATCATAAACACTCATCAATCCAATAATAATTCTACTTCTAGCGTCTTAAATTTAATTAATAAATGTAAAACTACTATGGGAAGTAGAAGATTCGCTCATAAACTTCTTCATCCTTCTGTAAATATTGATTATTTAAACAAAGAATATAATATTATTGAATATGTTAATGATAATTTTGATATAATTGAAGAGATCAGAAAAAATCTTTATACAATTAAAGACCTTGAAAAACTATATAGACGAATTCATCTTTATAGAATTAATACTATTGATATCTGTAATTTATATGATGATTTAAATACTATCATAAATATAAAAAAAGAAGTTGATAATTATACTGATTTTAAAGATTATTTGTTTGAAAATCTAAATAGTGACTTAAAAACTGAATTAAATTCACTCAAAGATTTTCTTAAAAAAACATTTGATTTTACAAATTGTCACACATATGCTAATAATTATAATAAGGATTGTATTAATATTTTCAATCGAGAAATTTATCCTACATTAGATAAAGCATATAGAGATTATTTAAATGAGATTGATAAATTAAATGTTTTAAGAAAATATATGATTGATTTAGCATGTCAATTAGAAAAAAGTAAAAAATTTAATAAAGACCTTTACATTAAAATTAATCATACAGATAAAGGATTAAATCTTGAAATGACAAGTAGAAGATTTAATTTTTTAAATATGCAAATTAAAAAAGTTATTGAGAAAGAAGGTAAATTAGTTGATTTTACTTACAAATCAAGTTATGATAATAGCGATATTACATTTAAATTTAATATTAGTAGCATTAAAGGAGTTGGGAAAAGTCAAAGAGAAGACGCATCTAAAAAATTAGAAGGCTCCGCACTTAAATCTATCTATAAAAAAATTCTTCAAAGAAAAGAAAATGTTAATGAATTAATTAAAGGATATTTTAAAGATACTGTTCAAAAAATTAGTAAATATAATATTGAATTTAATAATATTGTTGAATATATTTCATTGATAGATATTGTTTTAAATAAATCTTATGTTTCAAAAAAATTTAATTATTGTAAGCCTACTATTGAAGACGGAGAAGATTCTTATTGTTCTATGTTTGATATGAGACATCCTCTTATTGAACAACTTCAAGATGACGAAATATATGTTCCAAATGATGTTCATTTAGGTGTTGAAAACAATGGAATATTATTGTATGGGACTAATGCTGTTGGTAAATCTAGTCTTATTAAATCTATTGGAGTTAATATCATTATGGCACAAGCAGGTATGTATGTCTCATGTAATGAATTAATATTTTCTCCATATAAATCTATTTTTACAAGAATATTGGGTAATGATAATATTTTCAAAGGATTGAGCACATTTGCTGTTGAGATGTGCGAATTAAGAACAATATTAAATAATTGTGATAAAAATAGTTTAATATTGGGAGATGAATTATGTTCTGGAACTGAAATACAATCAGCATTGGCAATTTTTACATGTGGACTTAGATATTTTGATAAAAGCGATGCTTCTTATATATTTGCGACACACTTTCATCAACTTAAGTATGATAAATCTATCTTAAAATTAATTGAAAATAAAAGATTGAATATGAATCATATGTCTGTTGAATATGATAAATCAAAAGATTTATTGATATGGAAAAGAAAACTATTGGATGGTCCAGGAGATGATATGTATGGATTGGAGGTATGTAAGGCATTGAATTTACCAGATGGATTTGTTGATGAGGCATTTGAAATTAGAAACTTTAATATTAAAAATAAAAGTATTTTAGAAGAAAAAAAATCATCATATAATAAATCTAAAATAAAAGGTAAATGTGCATTCTGTAATAAAGATGGTGTTGATGTTCATCATTTAAATCCTCAAGAATTTGCCAATGAAAATAAATTTATAAAACATTTTCATAAAAATAAAAAGGCTAATCTTGTGAATATATGTGCGGAGTGTCATGAGTATAGAACAAAAAATAAAATAGTTGAACGAAAAACTAAAACTAGTCAAGGATATGTATATTTAGAAACATAAATTTAGAGAAACTAATATAATATAATTTAATAATATTAAGTAATATTATAGAATGCGTGATAATGATGCAGAGAAGGTTCTAGAGAAATTATTTAAAGGGATTGACCCGGTAGTTCCAATATATGAGAACGATGATGACTGGGGGTATATTGCTTATGTGTTAAGCAAAATACAATCTGAAGATCGCAACCCCTTGCTCACTGACCCAGTTTGGGGTTTACATACATGGGTAACGACGCACAAAGAGCAGATACTGGGATGGAGAGTCTGGGATACACATGGAGGCTTTTATACTCGAGCGAGAATAAAAGACTGGGACGGAGATGAGGGCTTATCATGGGCAAAGTCGAGCCTGAAACTCATGGATCATATGCCTGACCGTCTGGGAAAATATGAAGACGTTGATACATATATTAACTCCGACGAAGCAAGTAAGGATACGCTCTTCACAGAAAAGTATGATGAATTTATAACGTTATTAGAAGATCTCAAAAAATTTGAAAAAGCCACACATGACTCTCAGGATCCAGTTGAAAATATTATGCCATTTTTAAACCGTTTTTTAAAACCTAAAGATCGTCCCACTGAAGATGCTCCCAAAAGTGGAGGTAAAAGAAGAAGAAAGAAAAAAACTCGTCGTCGCAAATCTAAAAAATCACGAAAATCTCGTCGCAAATCTAAAAAATCTCGCCGTCGTCGCCGTAGAACTCGTCGCCGTGGTAAAAAATAAACATACAAAAACATAATAATTGTATCAAATTTATGATAAGGGGTATTTTATGGTTAAGAGTTATCAATGCGTATGTTAAAGTTATCAATAAAATAAAAAATTATCAATTTATCTCTCCCTGCACTTTTTAAAAAAGAAAATCTGAGGGGGTAATTTTTATTTTTAAAAAATTATTTTTATTATATATCAATCTATTTATATAATGAAAGAAGATGATGAAAGAATCATTGATAGAAAATCATTTCAATATGTGCTATCATTTTCATTGATATTATTTTTAATAGGTGTGAGAGCAGGCCCAATATCAGGAAAATTTATGAAAGACTCTTTTTCATTTATATTCAAAAACTTATTTCCAATATTAATTATTACTCTAGGACTTTTTTATTTAGCAGTGATATACAAAGTATTTGACATTGATATTGAAAAAAAAGTGAATGATACATATAATAAAATATATAAATTTGAAAAAATGGGGGGATTATGCGATTCTGATGATTTAGGGAAGATGTGTAAAAAGTTGGGAAAAGGTAAAGGAAAACGCTCGAGATATTCATGTAATACAGTATCATGTTGTGTGTGGGCAAAAAGTAAAAATGGAGGATTTTGTGTAGAAGGTGACAAAGGAGGACCATTATTTACTAAGGATAAACATAAAACAGATTATGATAGTTATTGGTATTTAAATAAAAAATATACTTTATAATTAAATTGATTTAAGATTATTATAAATAATATTATTATATATAATGATTATTCCAATTAAGTGTTTTACATGCGGTAATGTATTGGCCGATAAATATTTGTATTACAAAAAGAGAGTAAATGAATTGAAAGTAACAAAAAATATGGATACAAATAAAGTAGTTTATCTAACACCAGATAATATTCAAAAAACACCAGAAGGTAAGATTATGGATGAATTAAAATTGCGTAAAATGTGTTGTAGAAGACACATGCTAACTCATATCGATATTCAATAAAATATTTATATATACTTATTTATATAAATGCCACCAAAAAAAGTTAGAAAACCTACGAAAAAAACAAATAAAAAAACTAAAAGAACAACGAGAAAGAGAAGAGTTAGACAGCCAACTAAGGGTGTATATAACATATGGAAAGGATTAGAAATAGATAGAACAAAGTTTCCAAAATTTAAATTAGGAGGTAAAAGAAAATCTAAAAAATCTAGAAGAAAATCTAAAAGAAATAAAAAAAGAAATAATAAATCAAAAAGAAGAAGAAGTAAAAGAAGAACTAGAAGAAGAAGAGTTATGAAAGGAGGTTGTGGTGGATTAACAGGACAACAAGTAACAGGTGTTCCAATGAATCAAGTTGTTGCACAATATCCTCAACCTAGTAGTTCTCCCCATAATTTAACACAATCAGGTGGTAGTTTAAGAGGATTAGCTGAATTTTTTGGTTTAGGCGATGCGTCATTAGTTAGCGAAAATATAATGGGAACACCGGGAAAAATGTTGAAAACATTAAATGGAGCAGAACATCATTTACCAAATGATCCAACTGTTCATCATAATTTAGATACTGGAGCAAAAGTGGGAGACTATGTTCCTAATTTAGGTGAAATACAAGGAAGCGCTGTTAAACAAGCAACATCATTATAATTTTTTTATATAGAATTATATTATATATGAAAAAAGCAATAAAATTATTTAAAGGATTATGCACTCCCGCTCAAGTTTATTTAGCATTATCAACAATTTCATTATTAGTACTTTTAACTCAAAATTGTCAAAATCATAATCAATATAGAGTTGGGACAATGGTAGTGCAATCTCCTTGTCATAATTTAGTGTATTTTGCATTTAAAATATTATATGTATTAGTTTGGACATGGATTTTAAGTAAATTATGTAGTAAAGGATTCACTACAGTATCATGGTTATTAGTTCTTTTACCATTTATAGGTATGTTTTTAGTGATAGGATTATTAATGTTGGCATTATTGTCAAAAAGATAGATTTATTTGATAATATATTTATTATAAAATAAATTTTAAAAAAATACATTATAAAGTATATATAAATGAATAAAGATGATATATCTTGGAAAGTGATAGATATGATGTTTAAAAAAAATGGCAACTTTTTAGTTAAACACCACATTGAATCATATAATAACTTTTTCAATAAAGGATTAAAAGAAATTTTCAAAAATAAAAATCCAATACATTTTGATAGAGAGAAAGATAACTTCAATCTTTACAAACATAACGCAAAAATATACATGGGAGGAAGAAATGCCGATAAGATATATTACGGTAAGCCAGTTATATATGATAGAAATGAGGACGGTGAGGAAAGAGAACACTATATGATACCAAATGAAGCAAGACTAAGAAATATGTCATATTGTTTCACAATACATTATGATGTTGAGATAGATTATAAGATATTATTAGATAATGGAAGCGGTGACACTAATTTAAGAGAAGACGGAGAAAATAAAGGAATACCAAAATTATATGATGTTCATAGAGAAACAGTTCTTCTCGAAAAAATATATTTAGGTAGATTTCCTATTATGTTAAGGTCGAATTTATGTATATTAAATGGATTAAATCCGGAAGTAAGATTTAATATGGGAGAATGTAGAAACGATAAAGGTGGTTATTTTATCATTGATGGTAAAGAAAAAGTGATTGTAAGTCAAGAAGGAAGAGCCGATAATATACTTTACATTAGAGATAGTTTTAATGATTTATATAGTCATTCAGCAGAAATTAGGTCTGTATCGGAAGATTCATCTAAACCGATTAGAACATTATCCGTAAGAATAGTTTCCCCTCAACCATCAATGAGTAATGGCAATATTGTTGTTAATGTTCCAAATGTAAAAAAACCAGTTCCACTTTTTATTTTAATGAGAGCATTAGGAGTATTGAGCGATAAAGAAATTATAACTACTTGTTTATTAGACCTTGAGAAATATTCATCATATGTTGAATTATTTAGACCTAGTGTGCATGACGCGGGTTACGTATTCACACAAAACACCGCCTTAAAATATATTGCTTCTTTGACAAAACAAAAAACTATACCAACTGTATTAAATATTTTATCTGATTATTTTTTACCTCATATTGGAGAACTAAATTTTAAACATAAATCATTATATTTAGGTTACATTGTTAAACGATTATTAGATGTATATACAAACAACGATAATAAAACTGATAGAGATAGTTATTCATATAAACGAATTGAAATATCAGGTAAATTAATTTATGACCTTTTTAGAGAATATTATAACAAAGAATTAGACGAAATATATTTAGATATTGACAAAGAATACTTCTATAACGAAAATTACACTAAATATCAAGGACTAGAGTATAAAGATGTAATTGGTCTCCATCAACAACGTATATTTTCTAAACGCGTTGTTGAACAAGGATTCAAAAAAGCATTCAAAGGAAACTGGGGAGCATCTGAACATACTAAACGATTAGGATTAGTTCAAGACCTTAACAGATTATCTTACTTTGGAACGTTATGTCAATTAAGAAAAACGAATTTACATCTATCCGCTGAAGGAGCAAAAGTCATTCAACCAAGATTGTTACATTCTACTCAATGGGGATATTTATGTCCATTACATTCACCTGATGGTGGTAATGTTGGATTACATAAACATTTATCGACATCAACTATAATTACCAAAGGAGAAAGCGGATTACCATATATAAATCTATTAAGACAATTAGGTGTAAAATTTTTGGAAGAATGTTCATATGATTATCTCTCAAAAACAACTAAGGTTTTTATAAATGGAGCATGGATTGGTGCCACAAGAACACCAGTTGAACTAAAGAAAATACTTAAATTATACAAAATAAATAATATAATTAATAGTTACATTAGTGTATCATTTAATATTAAAAGAAATGAAATTATTTTATGCACGGATGCAGGAAGACCATGCCGACCGTTATATTATGTTAATGATGGGCAGATGAGTTATCAAAGAAAATATATAATTGATTTGATAAATAATGATAAGGTAGATTTCAATGATTTAATGATAGGATTCGGGAAAAATAAATCAAATGAATTCAATTTGGTAAAAAAAACAGAAGATACATTAAAGAAAGAAGCGGGTCTATTCGAATATGTAGATACATTAGAATGTGAAGAAGCTCTTTTTCCTAGAACAGGTATGGATTTTGAAAAATATATGGAGGCCGGTATAACTCATGAAGAGATACATCCATCTCTAATATTAGGAGTAATGGCTAATCAAATTATTTTTCCAGAAAATAATCCATATCCTAGAAATGCTTTTTCATGTGGGCAAGCAAAACAAGGAGTTTCTCTTTACCATAGTAATTTTCAAAATAGAATTGACAAAAGTTCTTTTATCTTAAATTATGCTCAAGTTCCATTAACTAAAAGCAGATACTTGAGTTATGCTACTAATGAACAACATGGATATGGTGAAAATGCTATTGTGGCTGTAATGTGTTATAGTGGATTTAATGTAGAAGATGCGGTTATTCTAAACAAAGGGTCATTAGATAGAGGTCTTTTTAGAACTACATACTACAATATGTATGAATCATATGAAGAAACTAATAAAATAGATAATGTTAATGTTAAAAATGTATTTATGAATATAGAAGAAAACAATGTAAATGGATTGAAGAGTGGATTTGATTATTCAAAATTAGATAAGAAAACGGGATTAATAAGAGAAAATGAAGAAGTTACTGAAAAAACTATTGTTATTGGTAAAGCATCTCCATCATTAGATGAAACCAATGTGTATAATGACGATTCAATTGTTCCAAAGAAAGGACAAACAGGTGTAGTTGATAAATCATACATGACTAGTGGAGATGAAGGTCATAGAATATGTAAAGTAAGAATACGTGCTGAAAGAATTCCTAGCATTGGAGATAAATTTTGTAGTAGAGCAGGACAAAAAGGAACAATTGGCATCATATTAGATGAAAGAGATATGCCTACAACTGCTGATGGTATTAAACCGGATATTATAGTAAATCCACATGCTATGCCTAGTCGTATGACAATAGGACATTTAGTTGAGACAATTACAAGTAAAGTAGCAAGTATTTATGGAGGATTTGGAGACTGTACTGCTTTTACTCAAAATGGACCTAAACACGAATTATTTGGAAAGGCATTAATAAATGCTGGATTTCATAGTAGCGGAAATGAAACGCTTTATAACGGAATGACAGGAGAACAATTAGAAAGTCAAATATATTTTGGGCCCACATATTATTTAAGACTTAAACATATGCCAAAAGATAAGATTAATTACAGAGCCAGAGGACCCAGAACCGTTCTTACAAGACAAACTGTTCAAGGAAGAGCAAATAATGGAGGTTTAAGAGTAGGAGAAATGGACAGAGATACTATATTAGCACATGGAATGAGTTCGTTCATGAAAGAATCAATGTTAGTAAGAGGAGACCAATATTATATGGCTGTATGTAATAATACAGGAACAATCGCAATTTACAATGAAGAGAAAAATCTTTTTATTAGTCCATTTTTAGATGGACCTATACAATTTACTACTGACATAAATAATGATCTTAATATTAAAAATATAACAAAATATGGTAAGAGTTTTAGTGTAGTAAGAGTGCCATATGCTTTTAAGTTATTGATGCAGGAATTACAAGCGATGAATGTTCAAATGAGAATTATTACAGAAGATAATATTGATCAATTAACTACTTTAAATAAAGGTGATGATTTATATAAATTAACTGGATTAGAAACATTAAAAGAAGCAACTAAAGTAATTAGAAGCAAACAAAATAAAACACAAGATAGACCTGATGATATTATAGAAAATGAAAAAATAAAAGAAGAAATAAAAATGGATTATGAAAAAGGACAAGAAGAAGGATTGATACGATATAGAAGTATGTTGGCAATAGGGGATATAGTAACATTTGATATGGATTCAGTTGATATACCAGATATGGTAGAATACCCAAAAAATAATTATAAGGTTATTAATATTCAAGGTAAATATCCAAATACCATATTATTACTAAGAGGAATTGACGGCGAATCTCAAGGTGTATTATTAGATAAAATAGAAAGAAGAAATTTGGATTTGGTTAAAAAGTGGGAACCTAGTGTATTAGATGTAGGAACTCAGGTAAGATACAAAGAAAGTTATTTATATGTTATAGAAACAAGACCAAATGGAAAAGAAGAAGCAGAAAAGATGAGAGGAACATATACAGTAATAGATATACAAGATTTAGATGATGGTGAAAAAGAATATATAATACAACATGATGATGAAAATAATCAAGATACGAGAGTTATAAAAGATAGTGATTTAGATGTTATAATTGAAAAATTTAGAACACCAACATTAGAAGCAATTGAAAATATGAAAGAATTTAAACCATTTGAACAAGAGTTTTCACCAGTTGGTCTAGATGAAGCACCTATGTCACCTCAAATGCCAGGTGTCACTCCTCCAGAACAAAAAGGAGTTGATCCAGATAGTCCTCCATTTAATATAGCAGATTACCCAACTCCTGAAAATATACAGATTGACACTATGCCATTAGAAGAATTTAAAATAGATACTCCAGAATTAACGGAAGAAGAAAAGAAAGAAACAGTAACAATAGTAGGAGAAAGAGAAGATACAAAAGGATTAGATATGTTAGTTACTGAATTAGATGGGGAAGTAGGTGAAGGAGATGAAGATGAAGATGGGGATAGCGTAAAGAAGGGGATTAGTATAATCTAAATATATTAAATTGAAAATAAATATAAATTTAATATATATAATTAATAATATGAGTGGAGTAAAACAGAATAGTACTACTGTATCTAAAATATATCATTCTAGATTGATTATATTGAAACAATTAGAATCTAGAGGATTTAATACTGAAGAATGGAATAATTTTAGTATAAATGATGTTCAGGTAATGTATAATAATAAGCAATTGGATATATTATTGAATCATAAAAGCGAAGATAAAAAAATATATATAAAATATCATTTATTTAATAAGTTGTCACCTCATTATATTTATGATTATGTTGAAGATTTGTATAATATAGAAAATGTATTGAAAAAAGAAGATGAATTGATAATAATATCAAAGACAAATCCAAATGATAGTTTAATAAATGAATTGACAAATCAGTTTAATAATAATGGTATTTATGTTAATATATACAATCTTCATAGATATTTATTTAATATTTTAGAACATACCTTTGTGCCTTTTCATAAGGTATTAAGCGAAGAAGAAAAAGTGAAGATATATAAAAAATACAATATATTGAGAGATAATCAATTACCTGAAATATCAAGATTTGATCCAGTAGCTCAAACAATAGGGTTGAGACCGGGTGAATTATGTGAAATTACTAGAAAAAGTCAAACATCAGTATTAGCAAAATATTATAGATTATGTCATTAATAAAAATATAATTATATATATAATATGTCATTTGAGAATTGTACATTAGTAGATGATGAAAACGACTTGAATAATCAAGCGAATGATTGGGCAGTAATGTTTGAAGACATATCAAAAAATTATATTAATGCCGGCACTATACAAATAGAAGAACAACAAAAAAGAAGATTAAATGAAATGATGAATTGCGTGGATATAGCATTAAGTCAATCGAAAAGTAGTATAAAATATTATGATGAAAGAATAAATAAAGAAGATAAAGATTTAAATGAAAAAAGCGAATATAAAAATGATATTAAAAAAATAAATAATAAAATAAGAATAAATCAGAGTAGTGGTGAAAGAAAAGATGATAAGTATGATATAAAAGAAGATATGTTAGTGGATATGGGATTTTATATTTTAGGAGTAGGTGTTTTATCATTTTTTTTATTTAAACAATTAAAACAATTAAAGAATATATCTTCTAACTAAGTTTATATATGAGCATTTTTTCAAATGGAATAGAATTACAAAATATGAATAGCAATATAAACCAAGGATTATCTTTTAAGAAAAATAAACAAAAATATAATAATTTAAGAGAAGGTTATGCTGGGATTGATGCTAAATCAAGTAAATCAAGTAACAACGTAGATTCATTAATGCAACAATATAATGAAGAAGTAGAGACTTATAAAAAATTATATGAAGCTTACTTAAAACAATATAAGAAAGGTAGTTCTGGTCAAAATTTAAAAAATATGGTAGTGAAATATAGAGGAATGTATTATTTTGTTGATAATAATAATTTAGCAAGAAGATTTGGAGATGAAAAAAGTCAATCATGGGTAAGAAAAGATAATAGTTGTCCAGAGTCATCTAAAGATTTAACAGACGAAGAATTTAATAAATTAAGAAAGATGGGAAGTATTCCAATGGGGGTTGGTGAATTATGTTTAACAGGAGGATATAACGTAAGAAATGAATTTACGGGTCAAAAAGCATGGATTGATCCTACTGGAATAAAACACGCTTATAATAATTTTAACGAAAAACATACATCTTGTCCAGAGTCTTATAAAACAGTTAAAGATAGACAATGGAAAGCAAGTCAAGATGGAAAATCATGGGGTGAAAACGATAAATGTGAAACTAAATTAGATAATACAACAAATGATTTATTTACACAAGTAAAAATATCAAATGATAAATTAGTAAATATATTAAATCAAATAAGAGATGAATCAAAAAAAATAAAAAGAGAACAAGAAAAATATGAAGAACCTATCGAAAACAAGAGACAAAAAATATCAGATAATAATATTGAATTAGAAAAAAATAAAAAAATATTGTTAAAACAGGTTCAAAACGTATATGCGATTGAACGAAATAAGAAACAGTTTGATTTAGCATCTGATTCATTGAGAATTAAATATTTAACATATGGACTAGGATCCGTATTATTAGCAATTGGAATTGGGGGTGCTTTAATGAGAAATTAAATAATAATTCTATTTTATATATATATATAAAATGGAACTACCCGGAATTAGACAAGGATTAAATGTTTTATCACACAAAAAAAATATTAAAAATAAGTTTAAGTTTGAAGAAGGAATGGGAAATATGTATGATAAAAATAACACTAGAATTAATACAATACGCGATCAAGAACGTGATCAATTAATGGAAATTGAAAAAGAATATAATCAAATCTTAGAAAAATATAGTAGATTACAGAATGAATTTTCAAAAGAATATTATTCTGCTAGAAATGAAGTTCAAAATTGTATTGCAAAATGTTCATCCAATAGTGGAAGATATCCATCTAACATGAAAGATTCATTTAGACTAAGATCTTCTTGTAAAGTTGGATGTCAATTAAAACAACCATATATAATAAAATGTAAAGATAGATGGGGAAAAGGTAAGTGCGATGATAAAATGACAAGAAATGGTTCAAAGTTATGTTTAGATGGAAATATAACAACTGTAGGATTAAATTATGTTGAAGGAGAAGAATATACAATAGATGGGGTTAATATGAAAGATGGTTGTTGTGATTGTGGAGGAGGAAGCGGAGGAAGAGCGACAGTTAAGGTTGGAGATAGTATAGTAAGAAATTGTGACCATTATAAAAACGTAGAAGAAAAAAATGCGTGTAAATCATCACCATATGAACCAACATTGAATGGAAGTGCAATTGATACATCATTACTTAAAAATAAATACAGTAATTTAGTGAATGAAAATGAAAAATTAATAAAAAAAGCAGAAGAGTTATACGAAAGAGCAAAAACATTTAAGGAAAGTTCAACTAATATTAAATCTAATTTAGCATTTAAAAGAAAACAATTAATGGATGAATTAGAAAAATATAAAACAAACTATGATTTAACTAATATGTTAGGAAAAGACCCAACTAGACGAGCACAATTAGAAGATATGTTATTGAAAAAAAGGTCAGGAGAATCATCATATTATATTTACATTCTTTTAGCAATATCATTAGGAATTATTACTATATATCAACTTCGTCGTTAATTTAATTTATAAAGTTATAATATATATGAGTGCTGAACAAAATCTAAGAAAAAAACATGAAAATACTATTAAAAAAATTAGACAATTAGAAGAGATTGAAAGAGCAGAACACGCTAGATTACAAGAAATGAAGTATAATAATACTGGAACTAATAGCGAAGATGATATTAGAGAAAGAATCAATAATTTAATGGAAATTAGATTAGGAGAATTAAAAAATTTAACAGAATTATATCAAAAAAATCAAGAAGATAAAGTAAATGCTCAAAAAAATTTAGCAGATAATATAATAATTAATGATATGGTTAAGGGAGAGAGTAAGGGTTTATCTGAAAAAATAGATGGATTAAAAAGAAAAAAAAATAATAAAACTAGATTAGCCCAAATAAGTGAATATGAATATGATAGATATAATGAACATGTTTATATATTTAAATGGATATTTATATCCTTAGTTCTTTCTTTAATTATATCATTCACTCCATTACAAAAAAATTTAAAGTTATTATTAATTACTGTTGTTATAGTAGTAGTTTTATTATTTAGTGGTGTTCCATATAATATGTGGTTAAATGCTAGAAGAGATAATATGGATTATGATAGATTTATTCAAAGTTACAATAATGAATTTAAAGATGACCAAAAATTCCCATCAGCAAGCGAAGAAGGACAGAGTTGGAAAAAATTATTTGGACTTGAAACAACTGATTGTAGCAAGTGTAGTAAAAAGGAAGGGTTTTTAAATTATAGTCCTATAAATTAATATCATATATATAAATTAATATCATATATATATAATATAAATGAAAAGAGATAAAGATGAAATAGATGATGCATTATATGAATTAGATAAGACTAGAACTAGAAAAACAGGAATTGATGATGAAATAGAAATGAAAGAAAGAAAATTTTATGATTTAGGAGGCTGTGACCCATTATTAAAAAAATTAACTCATGAACAAAGATTAAACATTCCATATCAAGGATGCGGTAGTGAATATTATTCAATTCTTAAGGTAAATAGAAGAAAAAATAAAAAAATACAAGAATTAGATAATGTTAAAAAAGAATTTCTTAATAAATTAGAAAGTTACACAGATAATTATGTTATGAATAATTCTCAACGAAAATATGAAAAAAATTTAAAAAAAGTAAATAATAATTATCAAGATAACTATAAAAATAAATTAAAAAAATTAAAAGATACTTATAATAAACAAAAAATTAATAACAGACTTTCATACTTTTATGATGAATCACACAATAATAATTGGATATGGCATATGTTATTTAAATACTTATATTTGATATTATTAACTGTATTTATAGTATTGCAATATAGACAAACTAAAAGCATAAACATAATTAGTAAAATAATGTTAGTTTTCACCGCATTATTATTTTTACCAATAAATTTTGGATATTTTTTCATGAAAGATGAAGATAAGATTAATGTTGGATATGAAAAAAGTCTTTTACAAATAATATTAAAAAAATTATACAATTTTATAATGGGATTTTACGGATTATTATTTAATTAAATTTATAATAAAAATTTAAATTATAAATTTAAAAATCATCCTCGTCTAATTCTAGGTCCGGTTCATTATCAAATATCAACTTATATCCATACCAACCTCTTCTATTATATGGTCCCAAATCTTTTTCTAATCGTTCAACTAATTCTTTAGCCGGAGGAACCTTATCATCATATTCACTCTTATACCATTCCTTAAACTCATATTTAACATTGCTCTTTGATATTTTATCACTTTCTTTACCGGTCTTCTCAATCTTTTCATTGATAAACCTTTGAATATAATCTTTATCTTCCCTATAACGATTACTCGATGCCATAACAATATCACAATCTTCTACCTTACCCTTTGTCTCTTTACAGATTTGAATTAACATTGAACATAATATAGGTGCCCATTTTTTAAACTTTTCTTTTAAACTACTATCTCTCTTAAATACGTTAGGCACTCCCCTATATCTCTCATCTGCTGGATTATGAACAAATTTAGATTTAAAATCACATACGCGTATTCTTCTCCATGTGCCTTCATCCTGTGCCTTAATATCTAAAAGATGATTCGTGCAACATACAAGATTAAATTGTGGTTTAAAAGTCATCATTTCTTGAAATAGATGTCTTGCTTGAATAGGGTCACCACCTGTGATTTCTTTTAAAATACCCTCATTAATTCTGTCATTTTTACTTGGCTCATTCATACAAGCATACCTTAGTCCTTTTAACTGAGCAACTTCTGATGTAGCACTACCAATACCTGTTCTTTTTTGAGTTACTAATGTAATAGGAAGAGTTCCCTTTAGTTCTCCCAATACTTCACCCATCAAATCAACATATACTGATTTACCATTGCTTCCTCCTCCTGTGTAAATATTAAATGTTTGATTTGGATTAGTGCCAATGAGGTTAGATGCGGAGTGTTGCCACATATATTCCTTTAGATCTTCATCAGGAAATAATTTTGTATAAAATTGTTTAATTTCTTCAATTATTTGTTTTTGTTCTTCATCATTTTCATTTAACTCTACATAATCATATTTAATTCTTTTACTAATATAATCTTCAGGAATTCCATCTCTAAATTCATTTGTTCTAAAATCAAATATTCCATTTTCAAATCCTAAAAGATATGGATTTTCGTCCATTTTCTCTTCTAGATTTTTATCGAAAAACAATGTAGATGCTTCCGTCATTATAGCACCTTTATTTCCACTATTCTTCAATCTAGATGCTATAGCATTCCAATTAGCTGCGTCTTGTGATAATTTCTTTTGTTCTTCTGCTGTTAATTCTGAACAATGTCTTATCTTATCCATAACTGCCCTTTCTTTATCTATATATAATCTAGATAATGTAAGAGATAATTCTTTTCTCAAACCCATTCCACCATCACTTTCTTCCCATCTATGATTCCAAAATTCCCACCATCTTCCTTTCTTTATACTTGTACATCTAAACTTATCATAAAACAAATGTCTTGCTAACACTGCGACATCATAATCATTCTTATTAGAAGCAAATTTAGTATTTTGAATGTATTTTTCAGTTGAATTATCATGTATTCTCTTAAATTCAGCAGGATTATCCTTTTTACACCAATATCTAATTGACGCACTTGTTAATTTCTTACCTTTTTCTCTTTTTCCTATTTTCTCCCATCGTTCCTTTAATTCTGGAATTTCGCTATAACTAAATTTATCATGAGATAATGATGATAACTTAACCCATGTTAGAAATAAATGTCTGCTTGTTGTTTTAAGAGCAATTCCTACATTAATCCATAATTTATAATTAGTATAATATTTCTCAGGCAATGCCATTGTATAATCATGAATTTCTGCTATAAAATAAGCATTTGTTAGCATATTACCTAATTGATGATCTCTAATTTTAATTTGCTTATCTAATTCTGCTTGATTAGTAATTAGATGAGCATGTTCAATTCCATAAAATGTATCTTCTCCAATACTAACATTAACATTCAAATTATTATCGTTTGACTTCGGTTTAATCAACTCGCTCAATTCATCCTTAAAACTATCATTAAGAGTTACTGTATTCCATTTCACATATCTTAAACTAAATTTAACAAGTTTTTCTTTACTTGTCATTTCTGATACATCTAATTTTTTAAGATGAAAATCATTATCTGGCGTATCTTTATCGGTAATACATCTATAATGATGAGTAATATCATACGCTTCTCCCCCTGGCTTTCTTGAACCATACATTAGCCAATTATTTCTACCACTAGATACACATTCATCTACTACATCATCTAATGTATTTGTTATCTCAATATCTGTTAATATATTTCCTATCTCTTTCAATATATATTTTCTCAATAATAGTTGATTTGAATGTTCAGTAATTAATCCAATTATTATATGAATCCCGTCTTTTACAACCTTATCCGTTTCACTTATATTTGGTTTTTGAAATACAAATATATCAAATTTCTCAGGAACATCAAATAATTTATTAATTGTCTCACTATATAATTCAACTATATCATATATATGTTCTTTTGTATATTTCCTTTCTTTTACACTCTTATCAAATCTAAAATCCAAATCAACTAATATCTGTCCTCCTTTCACTCTATTCTGTGCTTCGGTTAAATATTCAAATTTCTTTTCTCTTATTGTATGCGTATGATATAATTTATAAAATCTTTTTAATTCATTATCTGGTATAACATATGAACCTCCCCAAATATTCATATTTTTATTACCAATCCTAGTATGAGTATATTGTTTTCCAGTAGGACATTTATGCCTGCTCAAAAATAGCTGTAATGTCTCACGTTTATTTTTTACCGACATAATAATATTATTATATATCGATTATTTTTTAATTCAATTTTATTATTTATTTTTAATTTATTATATCATATATATAACATATTAACACCATACATGCTGTTATTATATTAAAATAAAAAATAATTTAAACATATTTCTAAATATTAAAATATAATGTCTGCAATGGCAAGTAATTCAAAAAAAACTTCTTTAAATTCAAACGAAAAAAGAATATTAAAAGACGTTATAAAAATAAATAAAAATCCCCTAAACGACCAAGGTATCTATTATAAACATGATGATAATGACTTATTTAAAGGTTATGCTATGATAATTGGTCCCGATGACACAATATACAAATATGGCTGTTATTTCTTTACTTTTAATTTCACAAAAAAGTATCCATTTGAACCTCCAACCGTAAAATATTATACCAATGGTAATAATATAAGATTTAATCCAAATCTATATAGAACAGGAAAGGTATGTATTTCTATATTAAATACTTGGGCTGGTCCTCAATGGACTTCTTGTCAAACTATTTCATCTATTTTATTATCATTAATTACATTACTTCATAATAAACCGCTGTTAAATGAACCAGGATTCAGTGAAAAACATAAGGATTTCAAAAATTACAATACCATTATTGAGTATTCAAATTTTGAAATTGCTATAAAAAAAAGTTTATTAAATGCGTTTCATCACTGTGTTTATTTTGATTTTGAAATCAAAGAACACTTCAAAAAAAATAAAAAAAATATTTTAGATGCTGTAAAAGTATTAAAAAATAAACAAAATAAAAGAAAAAAAGATGTTGATTTTATAACAACTGGTATTTATGGAATGAAAGCGGTTATTAATTATACTGAACTATACGATTCTTTAGAAAAATTATTAAATTGAAATATAAATTAAAACTAATTTAATATTATTATAAAATATAAATGCATTTTTGTGTTAAATGTGATAATATGTATTATATTAGATTGGGAGGTGACGATGATAATAAAAATAAGTTGATTTATACTTGTAGACATTGTGGTGATGAAAACTCATCATTATCAGTTCAAGAATCAATATGTGTTTCTAAAACTGAAATTAAAAAAACAAGCGATTCATACAAAAATTTCATTAATGAATATACAAAATTAGACCCTACATTGCCTAGAATTAATAATATTAGTTGTCCTAATAATGAATGCGCTTCAAATAGTAATGGAGAAAACAAGGCAAAAAATGAAATAATTTATTTAAGATATAATGATAAAGATATGAAATATATTTATATGTGTGCTAACTGTGATTATGTATGGAAAACTGATAATAAATAATATAATTTTATATATATAAATGAATTTTAATATATATAAAAATATCAAGAAACCGGGAGATTTAGTTTTTTTATGTTTGATATTGTTTTTTGGATTAGCATTAAATAAGATACCTATTATTGAAGGAGCTAGAGGAAGGAGAAGAAGCACAGGCGGAGGATGGAAAAGAAAAAAAACATCTAAATCTAAATCTAAACCAAAACCAAAACCAAAACCAAAAAATTACAATAAGAATAGTTATAGAAGATTTCCTACCTCATACTATATAATATATTATAATCACCCTATGTACACTACTGGACATAGACGAAGTTGGAGCAGACAACGAAAATATAACGATATAAAATCTAAAATGGAAAATGATCCTGAACTAATCGCAAATAAGGACATACATGGGTGGACCTATGATAAAGTAATAGGTGCTCCTTATGATAGAACAAGTTTAAGATATCAATACAGAAAAGGCACTGAACTTTTACAAGGAAATACAGTTGGCGATATTTTAACTGATATAAAAGTAAAAGAAAAAATAGAACCTGAAGCAGGTATTAAAAAACAAGAAAAAAAGAAGAAAAGATTACCATTATGGGTATCTCTAATAATTCTTACTTTAATGTTCTTATTTTTTTGGCCGTTGTTTTTCGTTAGTATATCAATGGGATTTGTTTTGGCAGTTCCAGAATTTTGGATATTTTTGGGATGGTATTATCCAAGATTATTTAAAGCTCTTTTTTATTGGTGGTGGGCTATTCCTTTAAAATTTTTATATAGCAAGGCAAAAAACACTAATATATCAAAGCCTAGTTTTTCAAAGCCTAGTTTTTCAAAGCCTAGTTTTTCAAAGCCTGAATTTATAGAAGATTTTGGATTTTGGATGGAAGATAAGATAGATGATTTAAAATTTGAAATAGAAGATAGAAATCCAAAAGTAATAGGTGGTATGTTTTTAATACTGTTAGCGGTAATTGCAGGAATAACTATTCCAATAGTTGTAATAAATAATAATAAAAAATAAATTGAAAATAGAATTAAAAATATATATAATTATATATTTATATATATTATTATGGATCAAATACAATCATTTTTCGGCCAAACACCAACTAATAATGAAGAAGAAAAGAAAGAGGATGAATCTCAAACTGGACCTCAAACACCTCCTTTACAACAAACTGGACCTAAAACACCTCAATTAGAACAGACTCCAGAAGAAACTAAAGAAGAAGATGAGGGAGAAGATGAAGAAGATAGTGAGAGCGATGACGATGATTACAATGATGATTTTAAGAAACTAGAACAAGATAATAAAAGTAATATTCTATTAGAATATCATCCCGAAACACAACAAATTTCACATGAAGAATTAATGACTTTATCAGTAGTAACTAGAAATAAATATGGACAGATAATTGATCCATTACATAAAACAATACCTATCATGACTAGATATGAAAAGGCTAAAATATTAGGAATTAGAGCAAAACAGTTGAATTCAGGGTCAAAGCCATATGTTAAAATCCCTAGAGATATGATAAATGGAATAACAATAGCAAATGAAGAATTAAAGAAGAAGAAGATACCATTTATAATTAGAAGACCAATACCTAATGGAGGAAGTGAATATTGGGATATAAATGATTTAGAAATATTAGATTAATTATCTGTTAGGTCTTCTGGTGCCTTCACTTAAAAATTTATAAATACCTTTTTTAGTTAATACTAATGAGTTAGGGAATAATATACCGGTGTTACTGTAATATGTTGTAGTAGTGAATGATGGATCAGCATTCATTTTTTCAACTACAGCACAATTATTAGAAATAGGTTTATACAACTTAGTATTTTCTCGAGTATTATTCCATCTACCGTGTGGAAATGCGGTTATATCTTCACATACAAAAATAAATTTACCATCACTTAATTTTGATGATAAACTTAATCCTTCCCATGTAGCGAGTGATTTAATGAAGTAGTTATAATTAGTAAATCCTAATGCAGTAGTATCAACAAATAAAGTATTTTCAGTAACACCTATTAAGGAGATAGAACTTTCAGTTGATGCTTGTCTATATACCTCATACTTAACATAAACACTTTCTCTATTTAATAATGGATTTGCAAAATCATATTCATCTTTTTCAATATACTCAGAACTTTCAGAACTGCTTTTAACTAATACTTTCCAAGAAATTGTTACAATAGTACCACTTGTTATGGTTGTGGTTTTTATAACGGGTTTAGTTAAATCAATAGCATTTATTGTTGCTTTAACAAAATTTTGATTAGAATTTATTAATGATGTAATTTCAGTTCCATAAGTGCCAGTTCCTATTTCAGGTACAATTGTAGATATTCCATAGTTTTTAAAGTTATCTTGTCTAAATCCAATAACAGATTCAGTGTAAGTAGAACCATCATAATGTATAGGCAGTGCGGTGAACTCTCCAACATCTGTTAATGTTTCATCTATAATATTTATCGAATTACTAGATACCGGGGTAAATACAACTTCCCAATTATTAGTGGTAGAGTCTTTATAATATATCTTTGTTAAATTTGTAGGTATAGTAAGTTCAATTCTACTACCGGTTATTCCAGATTCAATTAATCTGGTTCTAAATATAAATTCAGTATCTAAATTAACGTTTCTTGAGGAATCTATAAAAAAATCTAAATTATGACTTAATAAAGAAGTATCGCTCATATTAAAAATTAATTTATCGCCTTTTATAACATTAAAAGGTGTTACAATATCATTTGATTTATATATTGCTGTAGAGTTTGAAGTAGTAGTATCAACAAATTTATAAAAATTATTACCTGAGCCTTCAGTTATAATAGAAACATTAAAATTAAATATATTTTGATTAGATGTTTTTGGGGAATCTATTATGTTTAAATTTAAATTAGTATTTGGATCTAATAAATTTTCACCATTAATTGTATATTTTAAAACTGGGTTAAACTCTGGTTCTGTGTTATGTCTTTCTAAATAATTTACATTTACAAATGATTTTTTAAAATTAACAACAAATAAAGAAATATTTATATTCAATGTGGGCACCAATAAGTCATTAAATTCAATATCATCACTTAAAATATTAAAAGTTAATGTTGGTTGGAATCCAGGCATAGAACTAGATATTGAAACTAAAGATAAATCAGATATCATTCCACCTCTAGTCTCATCTTCTAACAAGATATTATCGATATCTATATTTGGATATTTTATAGAATTATTAATAGATAATAAATCAGGATGAGAATTAGTTACATTAATAATAATAATATTTAAAATTTCTTTTTTATTAACTGGACCTCCTTGTGTATTTATAGTTTTATTAATTACATTAAATACTTCTCCTGATATATCTTCTGGAAATATGAAAAAATTTACATCTTGATATAATAAACTTTGAAGAGAAACAACATTAGAGTCATTATTTAATGTATCATCGGTTGCTACAATTTGATATTGATTTAAAAATAATTGATATAATTCTTTATTGAGACCAACATTAGGATTTGATACATTGATATCAATTCCTGCTATAGTTTTAGTAACCGGATTTAATGTTTGATATATTGGGTCATTACTAGTAAAAGATAAATTTAAAGATATATCTTTCATACCTTTTAATGCTTTTATTTTTAATGATTTTTTTGAAACATCACCTTTTATAATTGTCATTGGTAGATTTTCAATATCTACAATATTATTTAATGAATTGCCTTGTTGGTCCGTAATATCAACATTTACAATAATATTTGAATTTGAAGATAATAAAGGCTCAAAATTATAATAATTCGTATAGACTGATTTTGAACCTAATAATAAACTATTCTCATATAAATATATCATATCTCTAAATCCTACTTTATCTAATGCATTTATTGCACTGTTATTATCAAATTGAACTAATCCACAATATATTTTATATTGAATAGCATTTCCTAATGATGATTTTATTATATTATCCTGTGATGAAAAAGAATTATTATCAATATTTAAATTTAAATTTAATGCTTCAAATAATTCTAGACTAGTATTTGACTTATTTTTCTTAATCATTAAAATATTAAATGAATGATAGTCAGGATAATCATTATTTTCAATGTATTGACATACAAATTCTTTTATTTTACCAACCCCTAATGATACATTTTCTATTTTTACAATAAACATCTTATTTTCATTCCACCAAGAAATATCATAAAACGTCTGTAAATTTAAAATTGATTTTTTTGTTTGAAAAATAGGTTTTATCAAATTGTTAAATTTCAATATTCTAGCATTATATGATGAAGTGAATGGAGCGCTAGTATAATTTAATGTTATTTCTATACATGATAAATCAACTGATGACATTTATATAATATTTAAAAATATTTTATAAATTAAAAAGTAAAAGATTATTTTTTACAACCTTTAATTGATATTCTATTTGCTAAATCAAAATTTATTTTAACTGAATTAGCGTATAATTGATTTCTAGTTAATGATTCATTTGTTTTAGTTATAGTAGGAGCACTATTACATGTTAAATCACATAACCTTCTTTCATCTCGTGTTTGTTCTTGTTGTTCTTGTTGTTCTTGTTGTTCTTGTTGTATATTCAATGAAGGATCGATGAATAATTTAATAGCGTAATTATATTTATTATAACTATTATCTATTATTGAAAAATTATCATTAGAATCTCTTGAAAATACAATATTATTTTTTCTATAATTTCTAAATTTAATTGATTCATATGAATTATCTGGCGTTACTACAGAATCACTTATATCGCTATAATAAACCATTGAACTATCTAATATTGATGAATTTGATATATCTAGTATTAATGACCATCGAGCTAAATACGGTATTTCTTCAGATGAAATTGTCATATAAGTTGAAGTATAGGGTAATATCTGATTATTATATCCTAATTCTGTATTTGTAAATGTCATTGATAAATCGTTAATATTAATTGAGTTTATATCAGTAAATGATTTCGTTTTTATATTAGCACTAAGGTCTAATAAATAAGAATATGATATATCGCTAATTTCATTTTTATTAGAAATAGTATTATAAAAAATTGTAGGATTTTGTTTTAATCTAACATCATTAAAATTATTATAATTATTAGGAGTAGTTATGTCTTCGGGTCTCCATAAATAATATTTAAATGTAATCATATTTATATCACTTACATCAATATAACCCGTTTTATTATTTATTAAGTTGTCTTTTATATTTTGAATTGTATCTGAATTTAAAATTATAGTAACATTTGAAGGATCAATAGTTATTAATGGAGTATCGGGTTCAAATTCTAAATAAACAGTATTATTTTTGTAAATATTAAAAGATACATCATAATCTATTACTTTTGGTATTTCATTTAAATAACCGCGTCTATTATCAACTATATAACTCCAAGTAATCCATGTATCTTTTTTCCACCAATTATTCAATTTAATAGATGTAGAAGATATATTTGGAAAATTTAAATCTGTATATTCATCCGGATTAAAATCAGATTCATACACATTATCAAATAATTCTTCATTTTCTAAATCAACACTTTTTAATCCATTAATAATATCATCAATTGTTGCATTTTCTTCTACTCCAGCAGCTAATGTTAATTTACTTCTTCCATTTTCATTTTTTCTATATCTATGAAATTCGTAAAATTTTATTTTTATATCAGTAGGAAATAAATCTATATTCCAATCTTCTATAAATGATACATATAAGTCGTCAACATCTTTTGGTGGTATATCAATATTTAATTTTAAATTATCGATATCCAATAAAATATATATATCCTTAGGATAGAACGGTGTTCGATTTAATATAGTATCACTTTCTTTAAAAAATATTACTCCATATTTGTATTTATTATAATTTTTATTTAATATTTTATTATTACTAACTTCCCAATTATACAATCTATTTTTCATATTATCAGTATTTTTTATTATAGTATCTAATACAATAGAGTTTGTATTATCAATTAATTGACAATCTATTCTACAAATATACGGTGTTATATTATTATTATTTATAAAACTAGTTGATAAATTAAATTTAGTTTTACCTAAGTCACTTGAACTAATCAATCTGTAAATATAAGTCTCATATAATTTATATTCTGTTATAAGTGATGGCACAAATCCTATTGTATTAAATTTATTAAAACTAGTATCTCTCAAATCTACATAATAATTCCAACTTCCATCTCTATATCCTCCTCCTTCTCTCCAAAAAGAGGTATATCCTTTATATCCTAAACAAGTGAAGTTATATATATCTATACCTCCATTTTCAATGCTATATATCAGTCTATCATTTAAAAATATATTTGCAGTATAATTCGTTTCATCGGTTTTTATAAACAACCATTTTATATTAACAGGACCATTAATATTTCTAATTGGATATTGATAAGATATTCCATTATGTCTATAAATAAAACCATTTGATTGATGACCTCCTCCTCCTTTAAATAATCCTATTATAGTTTGATTTAAACTATCAGGTTCAGTAAATATTATTTCTGGATTAGTAACATTTAAATTTGATAATATTATATTTGATGAAAAATCCATATAATAATTATTACTAGGATCTAAACTATTATCTGAAATTATGTTTAATTCTATCATATAAGATGAACAACTCATATCTGTTTCTTGAATCGGTATTTTTAGATTTGGATAAGAAGAAGTGCCTGTTATGAATGTTATCGGGTTATTACTTATATCACGAAACCCATCATTCATTCCTTTATTACTAGAATTCCATAAAGTATCGTTTATTATATTTAATACATCGGCACTAGGCGGGTTAATACTAGATATAGTATAATTTTTTCTTATAGGATCAAATATATTAGTAACCATTGAATATTTAAATGTATTTAAATCATCATTAAAACTAGAGTTATTATACTTAAATCCCACATCTTCTATATTATCTGTGCTCAAATAAAAATTTCCACTATTATCAATAGTTGGATGTTCATATATTCTATTATCTATTTTACCCAAATAATTATTAGGCAAATACCATATTGGTTGTTCATTTCCCGGTTCATATAGTAAAAAGTTGGGAACTATTACAATATTATCATAATCCAATCCTATTAATCCTAGTTCTTTAACTTCTATATACATTTTGAATAAATCACTTGGTAATTTGGTCTTAATAATTAAATTAGTTAGGGGCGGATTTAAAAAAATATTTACATTACTTATATCATAATTCATAAATAAATTTAAAGAAATATCTGCTACTGTTGCTGTAGCAGGATAATATCCAATAGATAGGGGGTTTACCTCATCTCTATTAAATATAGCATCCGTATTTATTATTTGTCCATTCTCACTTAGGTCATAATGCCATTCTAATAAATATCTTCCTCCTCTTAATACATATGATATATTATCGCTAATATCTAGTGGTCTATTTTGATAATAATTTGAACCGCTAATATCAGAAGGATTATTTAAATACTCTTCATATTCTTCCATATCATTTAAATCATAAGGTATTGAATAACTTTTTAAATTAAAACTAATATCGGGAAGAATTGGATTATTTCCATCACCGCTATTTATTAAAGTATATGAATAAGATATATCATAATATTTAAGGGGTATATTTTTTATAAAAAATGGTAAATCCCTCGGTCCATCTGGAGAATATTGCCACCTTAGTTGGTCAGTTGCTTTTATACCTCTCGCTTTAAATCTTGATAGTTGATTTCTAGTGTCAATACTAGGATTCCAAAATGGATAAGCGTCTATTAATTCTGAATCGGTAGCTTGAATCTGTATATAATCTTCATGAATATATTTTTTAGGTATTTTGCCATATATATAAATTTTAGGTTCTACGATAGGATATTTTCCATAATTAAAAGTAATACTATTATATAATTCTAATAATCGTTCTGGTGGAAATCTAACGTTTAAATTATAATGACTCATGCCATCTTCTATTATTGTAGTGAATGATATATCTAATTTAAAATCAGGAACTACATATTTTCCAAACTGTGTAAAATCAAAATTAGAAGATTGACTTAATCCATTATTAATACTAATATCAGTTATCTTTTTATAATAAGTATTCATAGGTTCATCCTTATTGTAATTATATTTTACATAACTATAACTCCATCTAAATGAATAATTTCCTTGTCCAATACTAGAATCGCTTATATTAAAACTTAAATCTACGGAATCTGGTATCTTTGTAAATGTTTTATATAATACACGCCATCCATCAAAATATTTTAAAAAAGACCCAGACGGTTCATTTATACCATCTATATCTCTAGAATGTAAAATTTGTTGATATGTGCTTTTTTTTTCTTCATACGCATAATAATTATCACTTATATCTCCACTAAGTATAAAATTATTAAAACTTACATCATTTGGAGAAGATGTAGCATCTATATAAAAATTATTTGCTATTTGTTTTCTTTGATTAATTGGTAAATTCCACCAATTCGACTCTACATTATTTATCAAATAATTATCAATCTCTAATAAATTAATAGAATTATCATTTAAACTATAATTATAATTTGAAGATATGTCGGTAAATATATTATTTCTATTATTATCATTTATTGTTATGGCATTTAAATTAGAAGTTCCAATATGATTTGATATATTATTTTTAAAAACATAAATATTAAATCGCAATTTAATAATTTCATTATCTTCATATGGATGTTTTAAAGTAGTAGTTGTAATTCTATTATCATATTCAGAACCTATTCTATCATCAGGACTATATCTTTTTATGAAAGACCTAGATATATCAATTAAATCTTTTTCGGGAATAGATATTTTTAAAGTATGTTCGTCACCTTGTTTTATATATAGTATATTAGGGTTAGATTGAGGTCTGTATAATCGTTCTATATTTGAGGAAGAAAAGGAAGTAAATAAATTATATTGTAAATTAGATATTTGAATATTTGGTGTATAAAATGGAAAACTACCGGATAAATTATAATCTATTCCATTATAAGATAATATTCCTCCGTTATTTATTTTATATGTCCATATAAAACTATATTTTGTATATTTTGGTTTAGTAATTCTAATTGTTGATTTTAAAGGCATTCCTCCATTATTAATATCGCCTGATATTTTAAATATTGATATATAGTTTGATGTTGTATCGGGTGAATTTATTGATGCATAGTTATAGGTGTATAATTTACTTTCTATTAAATCATTTAAGTTATCTAGAATATTATATGCTGATATTCTAACATTATTTTGTTCGTCAACTAATTGGTCTTTATTTGGAGTCATACTTAATGTTGAACCATTATACCAAGGGCCATTTATATCTTGCCATACATAAAAATAATAATCAACAGTCCTGTTACTGGTAACATTATTAATTGTAATGCCATCAGGTAATGATATAGAATTTAAGTTATCTAGTGTATTTTTTACATTATTAATATCTTCTTTATTTATTGAAAATTCAACATAATCTAATTCTCCATAATAATTAGATGTTTCTATAAAATTTGCAGATAAATCACCAGAACTTCCATTATTTTTTATTATATAACTTGTAATTTCATTAGATACTCCTAAAATAGAATTACTTACTATATTATTAAAATATACAGCATTTCCAATAGTTCCTTCTGAAATATCATTTACATATGGCTGAGAATGAAAATTAAAACATACTAATGATGGATCTTGTATTGTTTTTAACTGTGCTTCAAATAGTGAAATATTAGTGTCATTTGAATAAGAATTACCATTATTAGATATATCCTTTCCGCTATATGACAGAAACGGATATTTATCATTATATTTTATGTTTCCATTAGTTAATCCATTAAAAAAAATTGGATTTGATTCCATATTGTATATATATATACGAATTATTATATACAATATTAACTAAAACTTCCATCTATTTCCACAATTCAAACATGTTATAAATGTTGTCATAGGTTCATCAGCAGAACGAGTTTGTAACTGATAATACGTACATTTTCTTTTCTTACATTTATAACATTTATATTCATCAGTAGCAGATCTGAGATCTCCTTCCGCTATATTTTTATCTCTTTTCAGTTTTTTATCAATTAATTTATTCCAAATACAAGGATTCATTTCCTGATGACTAATTTTACATATATCTCTCATCTTTATTTTTCCATCTCTTATATTTTTTAAAAAGTCTATTTTATTATTACTTAAATTAAAATACAAACTTCTTAATCTATCTTTATAAATTTGAACAAAATAAATATTATCCCATTTTCTAACTATTTTTTTCTGTTTGGCTTCCATTATAGCATAATTATAAACGGATATTTCTAAATTTAAACATTTTTTTTCAGATAAATTAAATTTTTGAAATATTACACTATTTTTTTTTCTAAAAGAATTTGGATCTTCTACAGTAACTACCATATTATAAATACTATAAATCTAATTTTAAATTAATTCAATTTAAAATTATATTTAATTTTCTTCATCACTTGTTACATAACTGTCCTCTGATAATCCCGAATAATATTCATCGTCTTCATCGCTGTCTTCGTCATCTTCTTCATCTTCTTCATCTTCTTCATCTTCTTCTTCTTCATCCTCATTTTTTTGACTATCTTCAAAATATTCTTCTTCACTATCTTCATATTCATCATTATCTTCATCTTCTTCATCATCTTCATCTTCATACTCTTCATCTTCATCTTCATCTTCATCAACTATAAATCCATCTTCTTTAGAATATCCTTCTTTAGTTTTATATTGAGCTGGAATTTCTTCTTCTTCGCTCTCTTCTTCGCTTTCTAAATTTTCAAATCCTCCAAATAATTTATCATATATTTCTAACCATTCTTCTTTAGTTAAATTAATAACGCTATCATTATTTAATTCTTTATCATTATGTTTAAGAATAAGAATGTGTCCATAATATATAATATTATCAACTGGTGGTGGTAAATCATATTTATTAATTGAACTTTCTCTACCACTATCTTTTGCGAAAACACTATAATAATTATTATTAACATTCCATGTATTCCTGCATTTAAAATTTTTATTATTTTTTAAATTGCATTTTTTATGAAGAGTAGATACATTAAATTGTTTAATAGCAGTTGTTCTTACCTTAGAGTCGCTTTTATTTATAAATACTATTTTTACCATCTATATATTTATAATGAATATTTAAAATCGGTTTAAATAGTTTATAAATAATTAAATTAATAGAAATGTATAAATATTATATACCTGAAATCAATATAAATAATTTAAATCATAAAAAAATAAAAAAACATTCTAAATCATTTTATAATAATTTTCTAATTACATTAAATGGTAAATATATCATTGAAAATGATAAAGTAAAAAAAAATTATATTATGGATTATGATAGTGAGGATTATAATATTAATGATTATTTAGATATGTCAATAACTTTATTAGTGTCAAAAATGAATTGGAAATATTCAAAATCAAGTGAAATACCTAATAATAATTATTTATTAAAATCAAAAGTATATGATTTAAAAAAAGATAGTGTAATAATGAAAATAGAATATTTAAATGATAATATATACGACCTATATTTTTTATCAGATTTAGAATATAATAATAATTCATTTAAAGAAGATATTAGTTATTTATTAACAAAGTTTATATTTTAAATATATAAACATGCTATTTTTTTTAATAAAGCAAACTATAATATCAATATTAGTAATCATATCTCTTCATTATATTTATATGTTTTTTAAAAGTAATTTAACAATTCCCAAAACAATTGATTTAATTAATAAACCTAAAAACAAATATAATGAAATTTATAATTCAGTAAAAAATAAACCGATAAAAACCGATGATAATATGAAAAATAATTTAAAATCATATTTAAAGGAACTAACATCTAAATCTATCAATAAAGTTGATTCTTTTAATAACAATAATAATTTCTCTAATTATAATTAATAAAATATATTAAAACGAATTTAATATATTAATTTAAATGATATCATATAAAGAACGAAATAATATCTTAAAAAAATTTCCTAATATAAAACCTTCTTATGAAAAAAATTTACATAATAAGGTTGATTCTAATAATTTATATATGTTAATACCAAAAGGAAAAAAATACTTTATTTGGTTCACTAAGATTGATGGGAATAATGTATGTTTATTGTTATATTATAATAAAAAAACTAAAAAAATACAGGATATTATTATAAAAAATTGCATATTTGATAATATGTTAACTAGTGACAATGGAAGTATATTTTATGGAACTTATATCAATATTAACAAATATGAATTTTTTCATATAGAAAACATTTTTTGTTATAAAGGCAATAATATGATAAGATTTAATGAATTTAAAAAATGGAGTTATTTAGAAAATATAGTAAATAAAAGTTTCAATAAAAATATATATTCAATAAATTATATTAATATAGCATTGCCTATTATGTCTATGAATCATAATTATATATTATCAATGATAAATAATGTTTCTTACAATGTATATTGTATTCAACATCGAAATCCATATAAAAATAAGATATATTTAAACGAAAAAATAAATTCTAGAATAAAAAGATATGCTACATTTAATATTAAGGCAAGTAATGAAACGGATATATATATGATGTATTATGTGACTGATGGAAAGTTAAAATATTATAATATGGCCAGAATACCTGATTATAAAACTAGTATGTTTATGAATTCATTATTTAGAAATATTAAAGAAAATTATGATTTAGATGAAATAGAGATGAGTGATGATGAAGAAGATTTCCAAAATGTATCTGATGATAAATATTTGAAAAAAGAAACAGATTATAATATTAAATGCGTTTATAATTATAAATATAAACAATGGACTCCAATTGAATTATCTAAAGAAAAAATTATTAATAAAAATAATATAATGTTTTTAGAAAAATAATAATGTAAATATATTATAAATGGTAGGATTTTCAGCAACTGCGTCTTCATTACAAGAAGCATCTAACTCTTTTCCTACTTTTACCAGTCCAGCAAATGTTAAATATGATCATTGTGGTGGTAAAAGAAGAAAGAGAAAAAGAACTAAAAAGAAAAGTATGAAAAAAAGAAGAAGAAAAAAAACTATGAAAAGAAGAAATAAAAGAAAAACTAAGAGAAGAAGAAAAAAGAGAAGAAGTAGAAAAATTAAACAAGTTGGACGCCAAAGAGGAGGTTCTAAATTAGACATGTCATCATCTTATTCAACCACGCCTTCTGCTAACTTAGAAATGCCATGGGCTCTTGGTCCTGGTAATTTTACTAAAATTAATCCCTGTTAATTAATTATAAAATTAATATTAAAATAATACAATTTAATATTAATAATGGAAAAAAATATTATCTTATCATCTTCAAATATTTCTGAAAAAGGCGAAGAATTATTGAATAAAAATGAATTTTATAGTGATTTATCAAAATTAATGGAAAATGAAATGTTTTTAAATTTTTTCAATAAATATTTTACAAATTGGACTGAAATAAAATCAACTGTAACATTTATGAAATTATATGATGAAATTAAAAATAAATATGGAGAATTAGTAGATAATGAAGAAGTCGATAAGAATATTATAATATTTATTATATGGAAAATGATGAGAAACAATACATGGAGACCTTTAATTCATTTAACAATAGATAAACAATTATCCCAAAAAAATATTGAATTTTTTGATGAATTAAAATTATTTTTAGAGAATAAAAATTTATTGCGTAATAAAGAATAAAAATATATAATTACATTTTATTAAATGAATATTGGAATAACATGTAATGGTAATTTAGAAAATTTATTTGATAATGGAATATGCTTTAATGTTATATTATGGTATGATTTTTTAGAAATATGTGGTTATAATCCATATTTTATAATATATGAAAAAGATAATCCTATTAATTTTATCAAAAAAAAAGCAATAAATAAAGAATATAATTTTTTAACTTATAATAATAATATTCAACAACTTAATAATAATGATGTTTTTAAAAACACTAAGTTAATATTTGAAATTGGTCTTTTCCATAAAGAATTTTTAGATTTATGTTTAGTATTGAAAATAAAAACAATACATGTTATATTAGGAAGCACTTATCTCTTAGATATTCAAAACATTCTTGATTCATCTTACAAACATTATACGGATACTTACACAAATTATTATCAAATATGGATAAGTCCTCATTTTGAATTTTCAAAAGAATACATTGAAGTAAGAAATAAAACGCCAGTATATGTATGTCCTTATTTTTGGAGAGATGATATGTTTAAAAAAAATAAATTATTAGAAAATGTAAATAAAAATTTTGATAAATTAAATATTGCTATTATGGAACCTAATATTAATTATTGTAAAACATGTTTAGTTCCAATAACAATATGTGAAAAGGGAGAAAAAGAGATAGATTCTGTTTTTGTATTTTGTTCATATAAGTTAAAAGAAATACCAATGTTTAAAAATTTTATATTAAATTTAGATTTATGGAAAAATAAAAAAATTTCTTGTGAAAACAGAGTATCTATTATAGATATATTATCAAAATATTGTAATTGTGTAGTGTCATGCGTTGAAAAATGCGATTTGAATTATGTATTTTTGGAATGTTTTTATTTGGGGATACCTTTAATTCATAATTCAAAAATATTAAAAGATTATGGTTATTATTATCCAGATTTATCAGTAAGTAAAGGTGCTGAATACTTTGAAATCATAAAAAAAACACATAATAGAGAAAAATATATAGAAAAACATAAAGAAATTTTATATAAATATTCAATTGATAATTTAGAATCACAAGAATGGGTAAAAAATAAAATAAATAATATATTCTCATAATATTTTATATGGAAATATTAATACCTTATTTATATTTTTTAATTGGAATTTTATATTTAATATTAAGTAAATTTATAAAAATACCGTTTTTTAATAATCACCATATTATTTATTTATTTATTGCTATATCATATTTTGGAGTAGGATATGTTTATCTTAATCATGCTGTTTAATCTTCATCGTCTATAAAACATGTTCCGTTTAACATTGTTTCAATTGTAGTCTTTTTTTTTCTTTGTTTAATAGGTTTCGATATATTGTTATCTATTAAAGTAGTCCATTCATTTTTTTCATATAATTTACTTGTAGTATGTATTACTTTAAATTTTTGTCGTTTATAAAATGTTAATCTTTTTTTCCAATGTCTATCAAATATACCATGTGTATCTAATATATCATATACAACTGCTTCATGTCCTTTTTTACGCAGAATTCTTCCAACTGCTTGAGTAACATCTACTTTAGGTGTTGCCATTAAAAGTGTATTTAACGTTTTAATATCAAGACCTTCTTCAGCCATAGCATATGTTCCAATAATAATTTTTTTCCCTTCGCTTATTTTTAAATCTATTTCTTTCATTCCTCCTATATAATATCCAACCGTTGCTATATTTCTATGTTTAATAGCATCATATAAATATTGAAGTAATGATTTATTATGAGCTAATATCATTATTTGATCTTCATCCTTTCCATTATCAATCATATCTTTCAATAGTTTTAAAATAAATTCACTTCTTCTATTGAATTCACATAATTTTTTTATCATACTTGTATATTTAATTTGACCTTTCCAATTATATATATCTTCATTAAATTCATCATCATTACTTTCATACAATATTGCCTTTACTAACACTTTATCCTCTCCTTTTCTTTTTTTAGTATAAACTATATCACCTAAGAACCATTTAATAACTTTAGTGAGGCCATCTTTTCGTTTCATAGTTGCTGATAATCCTAATGTATATTTTGTTACGATTTTAAAGAGTGCTCTACTAAAAACTTCAGACGATATATGATGACATTCATCCACAATGGTTAATCCATACTCATTAAACATTTCAATAGGATAATCTTTCATACTTAAACTCTGTAACATTCCAATAACTATATCTTTATCTTCTGTTTCAATTATATTTTGTTTTATAGTTCCAACTCTAGCATCAGGTAAAAATTGCTCTATTCTTTCTACCCACTGTCTAAGTAAAAACTCTTTATGAACTATAATCAATGTCTTTTTATTTAGTCTAGAAATAATATTTAGAGCAACTACTGTCTTTCCTGCACCCGTATGTAATTCAAGTAATCCACCTCCTACAGATAATGCGCTTTTAATATATTTTTCTACAGCAATTATTTGATGATCTCGTAATTCTCCATCAAACCTCAAATCTATATCATGCCCATCACTTAGTTTTATCTTATCTACTTCTCCATATTCTTCTACTCCATAAAATTTAGGTATATATAGTTTTTTATTTGACTCTCTATATACAGGAAATGGATTAGGTTTAGCTAATGATGTTTTAGGAACATATGGACGCACCGTCAAATCGTTTCTTAATTTTATCTGATCATCAACTTCCATACATTCTTTTGGAATACTGTATCCTTTTTGACCAATATATGGTTCTATACTATCGCTCATTTACTTATTATATTAAAATTATAATTTTAAATAATTTTATCAATTTAATTAATAAAAAATATTATATTATCATATATGCACGATATCTTGAAATCTTTAATCAAAGGTAATAAACTTACTTTGGTGCTTACCGTATTACTTGCTGTATTTATAGTAGTTGATGTTACTATTCCAGAACCAGTAGCAGATGTTGTTGATTCCATTGTCGGAAAATCATTAGTTATATTAGTGTCTGTTTCATTATTAGGAGTGGATATGTTGTTAGGCACTGTTGGTATAATTGCTGGATATTTACTTATTCAGCGTTCTTCAAAGGCAGGCATTAGTATGGCACTTCAACCCGGCGAAAAAAATAAAACTAAATACTTAAATAGTCTCAATGTTTTTCCAATGACTGTTGAGGAAGAAGTTGTTGCTTCAATGTTACCAAGAGCATCTCCTGACTATGTTAAACCTTCATACAAACCTACTCTCAATAATCTCAATAATGCTTCTAATGTTTAAATAATATAATTTTAATTTTTTAATTATATTATTATTGTGAATTTACACTATCTAATATATTTTTCATTAATTTATCCCGAATCTCTTTAGGAACAGCGCTAGGATTTCCTTTATAAAATTGTTCAGCAACTTTCATTGCTTCT
>MDTC01153989.1_pt1 | contig 59423 bp, 56 predicted proteins | sample 811181 | NCBI WGS metagenome assembly MDTC01 (sample SAMN05326644, study PRJNA326480) | marine metagenome | isolation source: seawater | place: Pacific Ocean: North | collected 2011 | reverse complement strand
CGCGGCTCCGGGTCTAATAGATCTATAAAAATATTTGAGATCTCGTTGAATTGTATGTTAGTCACTCTATCCTGCAATCCCAGACTGCATAGAAGATTAATTAGTTTATGTTTAAGCAAGATCTTAGGTATTATGTGAACAAGTTGCATATAAATAAAAATAGCTGTTTTCTGGTTCAGAATCAAAATTTGGATCATATGTTGGATAGCCTTTTTCAACTTTTAAGAAAGTGTCATAACCAAGATTGATCAGATAACTAATTAATTCCCTTCTTTCTTTATGTAGTAAAGTGATTTCTATAGAGATTTTTGGTTGGTTAATGGATAAAGTTTCTCGCATGCCTAATAGAGCTTGTAATTCATATCCCTCCACATCACATTTTATAAAATCAACCTTAGATAATTTTTGTTCTTTCACATAAGTATCAATGGGCAAAACTTTCACATTTTCAGATTTAGGGGAATTAATTTTTAGGAGTGTTGATTTCTCGGAATTTGCAGGATCCAAGTTAATTTTCATCATCGTTTCCTTTTCTCCTACTGCTAAATTATTTACCTTCGTATTTTTCAATCCTCTGAGGGATAGCAATAGGGATTGATATGTTTCCATAACAGGTTCAAAGCAATGTACGGAACCTTTTTTACCGCATAGTCTAGAAAAAAGAATAGAATAATAACCAACATTGGCACCCAAATCCAATACTATATCGCCTCTTTTGATAGTCCGCAGATAAAGTTGTTTCTCATAATTTACTGATCTTCTATGCGAACATAAGAAAGCGTAAAATCTTGGGAATACAAGGAGCCATTGAAATCGAAACATTTTATTTTGTTTTTTTTATTAAAAAATAAATGTTCATATTAAATTATCTTATGAGTTCTTTAATAATTTCAACTTGATTTGCTGTAGAGTGATTTTTTCCAATGGAAAATCTTTCTTTTCTCAATTGTGAATCTGGGTTCTCATTTAAAGCTACTTTGATTTGATCAACAAATTGTTGTGCTTCTATGGCTTTGTAAATTACAGAATTAAAGATATTCAAATTAACAAGATCGGAGCAAACTACTGGCATTCCTATTTGAAAATACTCGAAAAGCTTGAGAGGAACACAGTGATAATTATGTGGATCATCAATATCATAAGGCATGAAGCCAAGACTAGAATTTTCAAGTAATTGGAAAATTTCAAATTTTTCTAACCAAGGTAGTTTAAAACAATTTTTATCTTGCTCAAATCTTCCATCGTGAAATGAAAGAAAGGAGCAGTTGCTTAGCCTTTTAGCAACATGGGAATAAATGTTCATATTAACACGAGAATTTATTTCTCCAGAATAAACAATCCGTGGAGTGGGTACTGCTTTAAGTAACTGCATAACTCTGCTGGTCAGTTTCGCCTTTTTTTCGAATGGCGATGTTAATTGAGGGAATTTTACTGTTTTATCTCCATAAATATCTGAAATTTTCTCAACCATCGAGTCTGGGATAACAAGAATTTTATCGGCCATAGATGCATTATTTCTAAAATCTTCACCTAAGTCAGAATAGTCTGCACATAAATAAAATACTCTCCTGTACATTTTCTTCAATTCCGGTAAAGTCCCAATAATAGATTCCAAATTCGTATAAATTAGGGTTGAGTTTCGAATTTCTTCATTGCGATAAGAATTTCGAATTTGTCTTAAAATAAATGAATTTTGAATCCTGCTTAATGTTTTTGAACGAGCCAATCGAGGTCCACAAAATAAAAGATGATTATTGGCTCTTAACTTTTTTTTATAATGACTTGGTTGATTTTCTTTTTTTTTAAAAATTGAAGTTGGTTTTGAAAAATAATTGGATTGTATGCCCGCATACTCTGCAGCCTCGCAAATTAGTTCTGGAGTACCTGGCACCGACCAATCAAAACTAGAAATAACAGAGATAGAATGTTTTTTATCACTGTTTGTATTCATTTTAGAAAAAAAATCCTAATAGAGATTTCAAGTGAGCAAAAAAAATGTTTGAAGAGAATGTCAATTCCTTTTCCTTTGAGTTTGAAAATACAAAAAAACAAATCTTTTGTGACCATTCTCCAAGCGTGACGAAGGTATAAACCTGGATTCCCATATTCAGATTTTGCACTTGGTTGTTTCTCTAAGAAGAGTCGGAGTGAATCCCATTGATAGTCCATTTGTTTCCAATTTTTTATTTGTTTACGAAGAGTTCTCCATGGATGGCAAACCGCAGCATCAGAGACAAAAACGGTGCTTAGTTTTTTTTGTTTTATTCGATAGGCGAATTCAACATCCTCATACGCTACTTTGAATCTTTCATCTAGACCGCCTAATTCTAAATACAACTCTTTATTTACACAAAGATTACTAGTCCAGAACATTCCTCCATTCTCATTTTCTGGGCATCCTTCTGCCCAAGTTTTTCTTGGTCTATCTGCATAAATTCTGCCTTCGAATACTAAAGTTTTCGGATGTTTTTTGATAGCATTTGCATAAGCAACCAGGTAACCATACTGAGCAACACAATCGTCGTCCAAAAATACGATCCATTTTCCGTTTGCTCTTGCAACTCCTGCATTACGATTGCCAGCTGGTCCAATTTTCTTTCCTTTTCCCCATTTAGCATCAGAAAAGTCATTTTCTACTAACTTTTTACAATTATCAGTTTTTGAGTCATCAGAAACAATTATTTCAAAAGGGGGAGCCCCATCTTGATTTTCATAACTTAATGAAAATAAGCATTTACTGAGATCATCGGCTCTCTCGAAGGTTGGGACAACGACGCTAAAAAAGGGATTTTTGGGATTACTCATCAGTTTTTAAGCATTTAAGCAATTACTAATGAATGAATTTACCTCACGATTAAATCGTTCAATTTTGAATTCTTTTTCCACGATCTCTCTAGCCCTTTCTCCAAACGAATTGGCAAAAGTGGAATCGTCAATGAGACGATTCATACTTTCCGACCATCCGTGGTAATCTTGTGGGGCAATGAGCATTCCAAAATTTCGAGATTCTGGATCAATTTGCAGGCAACCCGAACGACTCATTAAGACAGGTTTCTTCATAGCCATCGCTTCAAGCATATTGGTGTATCCGCATGTATCATCCACATCTCCGTTTAAAGGGATACATACAGCAGTACATAATGCGTACCACTCTTTAAGAGTTTGGTAGTCTATCGCTTGGTCTGGAGGATTTATTGAAGTATCAATCCACATTACATTTCTTGGAATTTCAGAAGGCTTCTGGTCATTGGGGCCAATTATTCTAATTTCTGCTTTTGTTGTGTAAGCAGCTTTTACAAGGGTTTCGTAATCTCTACCAGTCTTTCCAGTTGCCAAGAAAAACGGCTTTTTCACCTGTGATTTACTTGGTTTCCCATCAAAAAGATCAGTATCCACGCACCACGGTATGAATTTAGAAGGAGCAAACTGGGAGAAATACTTTTCTGCTTTGGGCGTAAGGCAAAGAAAGCCTGCCTGTTTTTTAAGGTTTGCATGCGAATATGGATCGAGATTCGCTACTCCGGTTTCTGGAGTACGAAAAACCCAAGGGAAAACTTGACAATTTCGATAGAAGCGGGATAGCGACAAAGGACCGCAGACTGAATAAATAAAGTCTGCATTCTTCGCTGCTATCCAACTATCAACTTCTGTTCCAATATCAGATTTCCCCCTAAAAAGAAACCGATTGATTGCCTTTGTGAAAAATTGAGGAAGGTTATATTGACCATTTTTGCAAAAAGAAGCATCAAAATTAGATGATTTTATCAACTCATTGCTAGCCCAGTAATGATGCTTTGGATACTTTCCTTCATTGATCTGAGTAAGCCTACTTTGCAAGTAAGGATGGAGAATGGAAATCTTTAATTTTTTTCTATTCAGGATATGTATTTGGAATTTCTAGATCTTACAGAAAGGTATATGGCACCACATATACCCAATAAAATTTGCGAAAGGAGAGTATATAGTAGGGAAGACGCAACTATTGTCTCCGCAGGTAGAATGTCATTTAAAAAGTAAAGAAATGTTGCCTCTCTCGTACCCAAACCAAGAGGGGTAACTGGCACAACGCTTGCGATTGTAGAGGCAGGAAACACTGCAATAGGGTAAAAAATATAGCTATATGAGTGGGTTGCTTTAAAAAGTAGACCGATAATAATAGCATTATTTAAGTTGCACAAAAAACTACAAATCATGGGAAGAGCAATAGTTTTTTTATTCACCCTTACATTATCGATAAAACGAGAAAATGAAATAAATTTAAATTTTTTTACGAGTCTATTTGCTTTAAAAACAAGACAGATCATCCCAAAAGAAACTAAGCAGACTGAACAAGCTAAAAATAATAATTGTTTATCTTTTACTAGGTTGGAGGTAACAATTCCAATGGCACCAAGCCAAAAGAGATCTACCATTCTTTCCAGTCCACATAGACCTATTAAATCGGACCACTTATCATTCTTTTCTTTGAGTAAACTAATTTTGGCAAAATCCCCAGCTTTAACCGGCGCTACCAGATTTATTGCGAGTCCAAAAACTACTGTTTTAGTACAAGAAAAGAGATTCTTTTGGTAACCAAAAAGAAACGAAAATGCTCTTAATCTTAGGGATGCTAAAGGAATGATGATTGATATAAAAAAGAGTGAAGCAAAAAATAATTTTAGATTTATTCCTCTTAATGATTTAAGAATTTCTTCAACATTTAAATACTGAAGTCCGACTATTATAATAATACCAGCGAAAAGATATTGGTAATAATTTTTTAACCAATTTATAGCTTCAAGAATAGTTGGTTGGAGTATCAGATTTCTTTTTTATACGGTAAAGTATTTCTTCGTTAAGCTTTCTATGTGATTTTAATAATTCTCCAATTATCGCAAGAGAAGTAAAGAGAATCCCTGCAAGAAAAAGAATAGAAAGTAAAATTAATGATGGAATATATGTGCCAGGTTCTCTAAACCCTCCTAAAAGCAAATAAACAAACCTTATGCCAAGTAAAAATGCAGGCGTGAAAGTCATAAGGGCCGCAAAAGTGAAAAATCTTCCTGGTGTGTAAAGGGCACTTATCAAAAGGATGGTTCCGCTTGATTTCATTAGATATTGTGGGATCGAAGAAAAAAGCCTAGATTCCCTTGTTTTCGGATTGATTCTAATATTGGTCCAGTGAACTTTTATACCTGAATTTCCAGCTTGTATGAGCGTCTCCATGCAATGTGAAAAACTAGAATGGATGATTAAACGATGGCATGCATCCCGAGAAAATGCCCTAAAGCCGGATGCCGCGTCTGGGACATCTGTTTTGGATACCTTTCTTAAGGCCCAACTGCCGATATGTTGCAATATCTTTTTGGTTTTACTAAATTCCGGATGTGTTGATATAGGTCTGCAGCCTATAACAATTTCAGCTTTCTTTTGCACAATGGGTGCTACAATTTTTTTAATATCATCTCCTACATATTGATTGTCGCCGTCGGTGTTAACGACTATGTCAGCACCCAATTCAATAGATTTATCTAGACCTACTTTGAAAGCATGTGCAAGACCTCTGTTTTCCTGTAATTCAATTACATAGTCCGCTCCTTCATCTCGGGCAACAGAGGAGGTCTTATCGGTACTACCATCATTAATTACAAGAATCTTTACGCAATCTACACCATTTATTTCTCTTGGAATTGATCTAATGGTTTCTTTTAAAGTCGATGCTTCGTTGAAACAAGGAATTTGAACAATTACTTTCATAATGTAATCATTTAGCCTAAGAATCGGCTTTAACTACTACAAACTGCCATAACCCAACATATTCGTGCTCCGATATTTCGAAAGTACTATCAATCAACTTCATTAAACTATTTTTATTCCAATGTTGGATATGGCCAGGAGTATTTCCAAAATCTCCCAAGTATTTACCTCTCATTACATTAGCAATTCTCCACCAAGGTTCATGAGGTACCGTGAAAATGCAATTTTTTCGAGCAATTCTTTTAGCCTCTTTAAGAAGCTTCATCGGCTCTTGGACATGCTCCATAACTTCACAAGCAAGTACAACATCTTTTGATTTGTCTTCGAGAGGTAAATCATATGCAGAAGCTATTATTTTAGGCACGCCTGGAATGATGGAATTGGCCTTGTCTATTATCTCGGGCGAAATATCAGAAGCCAATATGTCTACATCTTTTAATTGTTTTTCCAGCCTTTGAAGAAGGTAACCTTCGCCACAGCCTACTTCCAATAGAGACGAAAAACTTAAATCTCTCAAAATAAGACTTAGTCGTTGTGTGAAGCGGTTTATGAACCATTTTGAAATTGGATTCTGAGTTTCGTATTTATTATAATAATTTCCTGCAATGTTGTCTTTCATTTAAAGCATCTATTGGTTTTGATTCACAACTTTATTAAATGACTTCCATAAAATAAACATACATAAAAAGATTGTACAAAGTAAAGTTATCAAACTAATTTGTTGAGTGTGGTTCGGAAGAAACAACTTGGATCCATGAACCAACCAATAATTATAACCATTGAAACTTTCATAGTTGGTAAGGTCGATAGTTTGCTGATCTGCAGTAATAAATTTTTTTGTTTCGTAAATCCCTGATGCATTCCGGAGCTTTTCAACAAATAATTTAATACTTCCTTCCAATTCATTGAGCCCGTAATAGGTGTCGGTCAGGTCTTGTAACTTGATGTGCAAGATAGACCATTCATAGGTTTTTAGACTGACGGCGATTATTTGTATGGGTAGAGAAATAAGTATTAAAAGTAATAAAATTTTTTGTTGCCATTTTTTTCCCCAATCCATGTAAGCGAGTGTGGTGAGTAAGAGAGGAACAACCGGAACCAATGTTCGGTTTCCCCAGCAATAACCACCTTTCCAACCAATCCAGCTTGCACTCATTAAATAAAAAATAGTGCAAATAGAGAAAATAAGAAAAAATGATGACTTATCTTTTGCGTAGAATTTTTTTAGAAAAATTGGAATGAATAAAATAAGAGGTGTGTAGGGAAAGATTCCCCGATCAAGAGAAATGATGTAATCAAGGCAATCTCTGCTCAAATAATGAAGCGAAAAAGCAGATTGATGATTTCCATATCCAGATTGTAGTATTGAACCAAACCTAATCCAATTCACATACATCAAAAGAATGGCAGTGGGAAAAAGAAGTACAATGCCAGCAAGAATATTTTTAGTGATAGTTTTGTGTTTAATGCCATTTTTAACTGCAAGTATTATAAATGGGGGAAGTATGACAACATACACAAGTTTCATGAGAATCAATAAGCTCAAATAAGCAGAAACTTTTAGCCAACGGTTTTTTTCTTCTTTCAAGATACAGGAGCTGACAGCTCCAAGAAGAAATGCAATTTGAGTAACCTCAGAAAAATCAGTAACTACATACTTCCAGAAAATGGTACAAATTCCAAGGCATATCATTAGAAATTCTGCCTTTTCTTTTCCCTGTCCGAGATGTTCTAGAATTCTCTTGAAATGCCAAAGTCCCAATAGTGCAAACGGTATATTGTAGAACGAAAGTAAAAAATTCGTTACTAGAGACTCATCTTGAATAAATAGGGATGAGATTATTTTAGCAACCCAGATCAATGGAATAAAAATCCCTAATATTCCAATTCCATACTGTGAATATATTTTGCCGTCAGATTCAATAACAGGGGTGTTCAGTAGAACTGAAGAATTAGGAGGTTCGATTAGCATGGAACCATCCTCAATGATTGCTACCGCAGTTCTTAAAGAATATTCTGTATCGATAATTTCTAGGTGTCCTTTAGCAGTAAAGAAGTATAGTAAACCAAGCCAAAAGAATGGTGAATGACATAATTTCATCCAAAATTTTTTCATTATAAATAGCCAGCTTTTCCGCCAGTTAGGATGCATTGGAAAAGAGTATCAAAGGACCATGTTCCAAACCTATTCTATCAGGGAAATATTTTGAATTTTATGATTTCAATTATTACCATACATTAAATTTAAATAGTAATTTCGTATTAACTTGGAACAGGTACTAATATATTGAATGAATTTCATAATTTTTATGGTCCCATAAAACAATTAATTTTTTAAAACCTTTTACCTTTGCTGCAGCTTTGATTTCAGGTAATTTTTTTTCCCTAACATGAATTGAATTAGGTAGATAACTTTCGTAACCGAAATGACCATTTAAATTATTATTTAGAGGGTACCCGTCGATTAATGCCATTTCGGACAAAGCAACGGCCCAAAATGGTAGAAAAGCATTATTTTTTTCCTCTGCTAGCTCGTTCCAAAAAATTGTATTTGATTTAGGGATCCATAAACAAACATGTGATTTATTCTCTTGAATATTAGATAAAATTAAAAATGTTTTAAAAATCTCTACTTTTTGAGTATACTCTACCTTATTACTTATCTCGCTAGAATGAACATTGTAATATTTACTTAGTGTTCTTTCCCACCCCTTCAGAGACAAAGCAGGACCAGTGGTAAGTAGAAATACGATACAAAGCACTGAAATGACTTTGATTGGAGAATTGGCTTTAAGAAAAACAAGAAAATTCAGATTCTCAAACTTGACTCGTGAAAACACGACACACAAGCAAGCAGTACATAATATTAAGCTTAAAAATTTCGATGTATCTAAGTAATATGTCGAAGCAAAACTTAAAGCTCCACCGAAAATTGTAGTCAAAAAGATTGTGACAAAAGTGAGAACTACAACTAATTCTACGACAATTAACTTTGGTTTAAAAATTTCCCCAATGACTTTTAATGTGGAATTGTTTTTATACATGAAAGATATTATAAAAATTGATAAAAGTGTATAGAATCCATTACTTAATAAAACCCACTGCCACTCCCTAATAGGTAAATGAGTTTTCCAAAGTGATAGGAAATTAAAGGTAAGAACACCTGCTTTATTGACGACGCTTTGTTCAACTGACGAATGCATAATGAAGGTTATCGAAGAACAAATAACAATTGTTGATATCCAAAGTATGTTATGAACGAATTTTCTATGTGAGAAATGGCGAATAAGAATATAAAATAATGCAAAAAGTGAAAGATGTGATGCTGGTGATTTCGTAACATAAATTACTGAATGTATAGAAATAAGAAATAAAAAAGAAGGTATATATACTGAGGGTTTCAAGGACACTGTATGTGACATTACAATAATCATAACACCAAAAAGTAAGTTTGCTAATAACTGTGAGTCTATTTGAAATGGAGAAGCGAAAAAACTTAAATTTGAAACAAAAGGTAACCCAAAAGGTGCATTTGTAAGTGTTGCCAAAATGGCAATAAAGATTAGGTGATCAAATTGGCGCATGTTGGAAAAACTAATATTAAAATTAGACAATATTAATTTCCTAAAATAATTAACTAATACGAGCATTATAAATAATGAAATAGGTAAGAATATTATTGGCGCAATTATATGATTAACATGAATGCAATTGAGATCTAAAATCTCAGAAATATTAGATAGAAAAAAGTATGTACCATAATGATACGGAAAACTATTTAAACCATCAATTCCGATGCTACAAGAATTATATGTTTTTAACATACTTGTAATTGCTGAAAAAAATGTTACATCACTTCCCGTTCCTGCGTGCATGATTAGGTTGTATTCTGCTAATGGATTTCTGTGCATATTCCATGTTTCTGAACCAATTACAATAAAATATAAAACAGGTATATAAATGTGTTTTAAGGATTGTTTAAAATTAATATGAAAAGAGTTCTTATTGGCAAAATTTATAATTCCTAAAAAAGTTAACAATATTAATAAATATACGGGTAAAATAATTAATAATAACCAAAATAATATTGGAGAAATTAACTTTAAATTAGGTATTGATTCTTCTGAAGTAGGAATAGCCAGTTGTAAAAACAATCTAAATGCTAATGATATAATTACAAGAAAACATATAATCCATATAGAAACTAATAAACTTTCTTCTATTTCATTGTATCTTACCAAGTAGCTAGCTGTGGCTGATAATAAGATCGAAAATACAGATACAATTAACTCTATACTTGTACTATATATTTTCATCAATTAAAAAACGAAATATATCTTTTTAATAATATTAATAGGATTGGTAAGATATTCAGTTTAAAACTTTTCAAGAAGACAATAAATTATATTTAAAAAAATTACTCCAATGTTAGTTTACTTACTGTTCTTACAGGATTACCAATTGCATTAGCTCCATCGTCTAAGTTTCTAGTAACTATTGTACCAGCTCCGATAGTAACATTATCCCCCACTTTCAATCCGTTTGATATAACTGCCCCAGCTCCAATAAAACATTTTTTCCCGACTACAACACCACCGCAAACAGTTGCATTAGGAGCAATAAATGAGCAATCACCAATTATTGTGTCGTGACATATTGTACTCGAAATATTGATAACTACTCCTGACCCGATGGTTACATTTGTGTCAATTGTAACATTTGGGAAAATAAAACATCCTTTCCCGATCTTATAATGATTGTTTGTTTTATACTCCTCATGGATGTAGTTAGGCATATTCACATCAGCGAAATGTTTCATTATTTCGTTTTTTAAATCGAGGTGTTTATATCCTAAACCTAAATAATAATTTGAAATTATATTTTGGTCTAAAAATCTATGATAGCTATTGAATGACTTTTTGTTATGCCCCAGGTCGTGAGTGTCATCAAAATAAATGAATTCCAAATTTTTATTGCGTAGAGTTAAGTAATGCTCCACTTGTTTACCAAAACTACCATATCCAATGATGCCAATCTTCATATATTTTTAAAATTTACCTTAATAAAGAATTCAATTTTATTTTACAAAACTACTTTTTTATAATTTCAATTATCTTGGATTGATCTTCATTGCTTAGGCTAGTGTAAAATGGTAATCTAATAATACGACTTGCTATTTTTTCGGTCACCGGACAAGTGAAATCCTTCCAACCTTTCTTGTTCATATCTTTGGCGAAAGGACTCAGATTGAGAGGGAGGTAATGAAAAACAGCAGTTATATGATATTCTCTCAATCTGTTGATAAAATCTGTTCTAGCATTTAAAGTTGGCATCAGGAGATAGTACATGTGGTATGCTTGTTCACAATGATCGGGCACCACCGGAGTTTGGATGTCATTGAATTTTGCCCAATCCTTTAATTCATGATCATATCTATCCCATATAAATTGTCTTTTTATTTGTATTTTTTCCCAATTTTCAAGTTGTCCGAACAAAAATGCGGCCAAGACATCGCTCATGACATAACTTGACCCAATATCTTGCCATGAATATTTGTTTGATTCACCGCGAAAAAATCTAGCTCGATTTGTCCCTTTTTCTCGAATGATTTCGGCCCTTTCGATGAATTTTTCCTCATTGATCAAGAGAGCCCCGCCTTCTCCGCAAGTAATATTTTTTGTCTCGTGAAAACTCTGGGTGGCAAGGCATCCAAATGTTCCAAGGTCGCTTCCACGATATTTTCCAAAGAGTCCGTGAGCATTATCCTCAATTACAGATATTTTATAACGATTTGCAATTTTCATAATGGCATCCATTTCACACCCTATACCTGCATAATGGACAGGAATAATCGCTCGGGTACGTGTTGTGATTAATCCCTCTAATTTTGACTCGTCTAAATTCAAAGTGTCGGGGCGAATATCGCAAAAAACTGGTTTAGCACCATGTAATACAAACGCGTTCGCCGTAGAGACGAAAGTAAATGCCGGTAAAATTATCTCGTCTCCATGTCTGATATCAATCAATAAAGCCGCCATTTCAAGTGCATGGGTACAAGAAGTAGTTAATAGGGCTTTTGGTGTTCTAATCACGCTTTCCAACAAGGCTTGGCATTTCATAGAAAACATCTGATTACCAGCAATCTGACCATTTGAGATTGTCTCGAAAATGTAATCTAGCTCCTGCCCCTCTAATGAAGACTTATTAAATGGAATCATTTTTCGCCCCATATGTATTTTCCAGCATCAAATCCAAGATTGAAAAGTAAGTCCAAGACGGATAACCTTGGTTCGAATATGCCATGAAGTTGAGGGTAGGGAGTGTAGTCATATGACATGAATTCTAGAGATATTCCGGAGTCTGCAAATTTATCTTTTTCAATATAATCTTTTGCAGATGGACCTGAAATATAATGAGTTGCACCTATCTTTTTCAATATTTCAATGACTCGGTCGGTTTTTGAACCGGTAACACAAATGTCAGAAGATCTAATGAATTTTGTCTTCTGGATGCCTAACTTTCTGGCAATCATTTCAGTTGTACTACAGGTAAAGTCTACCAGCATTTTATCTTTACGAGAATAGATCTCCTCTACAAGAGGTAGGATCTCTTTGTAGAAAGCAGATTTCGTATAACTTTGCTTGATACTGTTATAATGCTTTAAAGACCAAGAGTGATTTTGGGGAATTTCGATATCCTTAATTATTTTTCCTTCTTTTACGCAGCCTTTTGTCACCACTGGTATTGTCAACCATTGCGATCCTTGGGAAGTTTTTATCCTATTCCGATTGCGCCAACCATGTTTATCATACTGAACACAATCATAGTGTACGAAAATTTCAGCTTTTTGAACTTGGTGAAAAAAACCTCTCCAAGGTATATAGCTTGGTTGCAGTATGACTGCCTTCATTGTGATTTAAATTTAAAACTTATTATTCTATTTAGGTTGAAAATTAATTGTGAGTACATGGATGGATATTATCCTAAATTTCATATTTTAATTTTTTCTATGTATTACAGCATGTAAGTCTTTTTAGAATAAAGTTGTTCAAAGTTTTGAATTTATTTACCGCGAATCCAAAAGAAAAAGTAAGGAGTTAGAATTTTTTACTTTTAGCTTCATCTGAAATAAAATACACAGGTCGATTCATTAATCTAAAGTGCATACGAGCTAAATATTCTCCAATTATACCGAGAGAAAACATTTGAGCTCCAGAGAAAATAGCAATAATTGATGCGAGGAAAGGAAACCCAGGGACACTACTTTCGTTAATTATATAGTTAATTGAGACATAGGTTAAAATAATAAATCCAAAAGCTGTGATTAAAAATCCAAGCAAACTAGCAAGCTGTAGAGGAAGGACGCTAAAGCCTGTAATTAAAGTTGATGCATGTTGTAAAAGTCGGAAAAAATTGTAATTGGAAGTACCGATTTTTCTGACATGGTGATCTACTTTTACTGCTGCAAACCTCCTAGTGCACCAAGAGAGCAGAACATCTATAGATACAAATGTACTGTTATAATCTTGAAAGCCATTTCTAAGCTTTGTACGGAAAGCACGAAATGCGCTGACATTTCTTGCTACTTCAGAACCAAGTGCATGACGCAAACACATTTTGAGAATACGCGATGCGAACCCTCTGAAAACTCCATGTGGTTCTTTATCAGGTATTCCATAGACGACATCCACCTCATCAGTTAGTTTGTTTACCAATTTCAATATCTGATTCGGAGGATGTTGCAAATCATCGTCCAAAGTGATGGTGACATCGAATTTGGCTAAACGAACACCTGCTAAAATTGCATTGTGCTGTCCGTAGTTGCGCATGAGAGAGATTCCGTATATCCAATTATGCTGACCGCAAGCCTCCTTGATCTTGTGCCAACTGTCATCCTGACTCCCATCGTTGACCAGTAGGAGCTCGAAATTTTTGTCTAATTCTGGTAATACAAGACTAAGACGCTCCACAAGTTTGGGCAGTATTTTGGCACTATTAAAAACAGGAATGACAACAGAAATACCTTTGGTGATGTTAGGCATAAGTGATTAAAATGTTAGAGAGCTAAAGAATTTAATTTTACTTTACACAAACTGAAATTATGTGGGAGTAGGGCATCGCAACTAAGTCCTCGCGGAGATCAAACTCGACAACATTAAAAAGTCCCTTAGAAAACAATGCTGTATAACTTCGTAAATTACGAATGTATTCTCCGCGGTCACACTTAATTATCCAGCGTGCTAGCTTACCTTGTCCCTTGTAAAGCACATTGTCGATGGTAATCAAACGACCTCCTTTTTTCAAAACATTGAATGAATTTAAGATAAGTTTTTTGGATGTCGCATCATCAAGATGATGAATAAGCCCGACAGCAATAACACAGTCGTATTGGCCACTCAGAGTAGAATTTACGTCAAATTTAGAACAAATAAATTTTGCTGAATGAGAAAATTTTTTTTGGGCGGAATTAACATATTCTTCAGAAGAATCAATACCTGTATAATTTATTGATGGGAGGAATTTCAAAATATCTCCAGTTCCGCAACCTAGATCGAGTAAGTCATCATTATTTTTTAAAGTTAAATATTCTGCACTTAATGTTTTGCGAAGACCTTCCGATCCAAATAACTTTTGTACTGTTTTGTATACAAGAGGGCTTGCGAGTATTTTTCTCATTTAAATCGATAGATTAAATTCGGTACATAATCCATTATTCTCTATTTGAAAACATATTTGCGATTAAGTGAGAACAGCACTAGGGAAATAACGATTATAGAAAAAATCTGTACAACTTCATGGGGAAACAGGAGTTTTTTGTGAAATACAAATAAGATTAGTATGTTGATAAGATACCCGAGCAAATAGACAAATAAATACTTAAAGATTGAAGTTAACCTTTTGTTTTTTTTGATCGAGTTGAAAGTATATCTATTGTGGAAATAAAACGATAATATTATCCCAATGGGATATGTAATTGTAATGGTAAGAAATGGATCACAACCAAAACTTGTCATTAAAATATAAATAATATATCCGAAAAGGTTTAGGATAACTCCATTTCTAGCATATAGAAAGAAGTGTTTTATGAAATTAATCATATTAGAAAACTATAAAATAAAATATCTTTATTAATTAATTTTAATTCATATACGATGAATCTATCATTTAGCCTTCCTGTGGATTTCAAGTAAAATCTTTGAGGCAAATGAAAATTTCCTTATATTTACGCAACGGAATGTTTTCATGGACAGGAATAAATATGAAATTTTCTTTGAGCCTCTTAGCTGACTCTAATTCAATCCCCTGCACATTCGCAAGATTCATCAAATTTGTTGCTCCTGTTTCAACCCCTCTACAGAAAAGTGCATCCCTTGCTTTTAAAAGATTATCTACAGGTATAACAACCTGCCAGAAAGTATGCCTTCGTGTAACTTTGGATTTAGATATCGATGGCGTGATAGGGCGTCCCAATATTTTCTGACCAATCTCTGCTACCTTATAGACCTTGGTTATCCTTGTTTTCAATTGCTTGTTGAGTTTGTCTAGTTGCCTTGAGATCATTTTGCATTGGATGAACGAAATATCTTCAAAGTAGTAATCAGGAAGATCTTCCAAAATTTCTAATTCTATCTTTGCTCCAAGAATCTCCTCGAATTTGGCTCTGTTTAACTTTTTGATCGACCAAAGAATTGGATAAATGAAAAAAGCAAAAGGTATTTTTGTTAAGCTGAAATTCCAGATTAATGTTGTTTGAATTATTTTAGCGATTCGGGTAGGGTTGGGATTTTTGTATTTTGAGACTTTTTGTCTTAGACTCTTAGCAAGAACTTGACTTTGTGTTGCAATAAATGCTCCGTTATATGCATCAACATATTTGAGGAGCGATGCACTGTAAATAGCTGCAGTACCAAAAGTGCCAAGAGGCGAACCATTGTAACTTGCCCCAATGTTATGAGATATATCTTCTATAAGTGGTATCCCATTTTTTCGGCATAGTTTTGCTATAGTTTCTACATCTGGCACATATCCAAATAAATATGTTAGGAGAAAACACGCAGGCTTTTTCTTAAGTTTACCTTTAAGGTCTTCAATATCTGCACAAAATGTTTCCAATTCAATATCTACAAAAATAGGTTTGTGCCCCAAAGACTTTATGACTTCTAGCATTGGACCTATTGAAATCGGGGTTAAAAGGATTTCGCTTTCTTTTGGAAGGTTCAGGCAAGTAAGAATTGAGTGGAAAGCACTCCTAGCATATGGAAACAAAATAACATTCTCGTAACCAAAATGTTGGCTGACTTTACTACAAACTGAAATTTTCTGCGATAGTTTGGCAGGTTTTGCAAGTCGACTTGGGATCACTCTTGAGCAAACAAAATTCCAAAGGTCTTCTATAATTGAATGGTGGACAGATCCTCGACTAATTGGCATCAATCTTTTGCTTTTTTGGTTGATTTTCTATTATCCAATGATGGGCAACGCGATGAGCATTTGCCGATGTAAGAAGTGCAACAGTACTACCTGGGATTTCGGGAAATGCAGCACTGTCAATAACATAAACATTCGATATGCCTGCGATTTCCGCACTCGGGTGGCATTCGTTAATCTGAGGTTTTTCTTTCATCGGTAAGGTTCCCCCGTAATGCCAACCTCCCAGTTTGTTACCGCGGAAAAAATCAGCGATAATGTTACCATATGGAATCGGGATCATATGGAGGCGTCTCCAATAACCTATTATTGATTTAAAAAGGGTTGAACGAAATTTACGGTCGCAACTAGAATGATTTATCTCCTCAATAAGAGTGGAGTACTTGTAACCCCCTCCCTTCATTTCCGTTGTGACAGTCTTGACAGAGTTTGTATCTCCGAACTTGGAATGCATAGTAGTTATAGAGAAAAAGATGAAATTCCGGAAAATCTTTGCGAAGAATCCCCTGAAAAAAAAGATTTTAGCAGAAATAGCAGAAATAATTTGTTCGTTTATGGCAGTGATTTGGGTGTGAGACCAAGTTTGTGAAAGAGAGTTACACTTATTCTCAAGAAAAAACTCGGGAAAATTTGCTTTTCTTCTAATTCGATGAGCTTGGTTAATCGTAAAGCCCAGTCTTAAAAATGCACAAAAAAAGGCGCGAGGAGATGCAAGTTGATATTCGCGAGTTCCAATTCCGTATAAGCTCCTATCAACAATACCAGTGGTATTTATACATCCCGCCCCTAAAAAAACCGCGTCAAACTCATCGGATAATTCCTTAACGCCCTTGCTGTTTTCAATTAAAATACGAGGCTTGTTTCCGTTTTTTTCAATCTTTATTGCATAGATATTTGGCCTGTATTTGATTTTACCATTTCTAATAAGTTTATCGAAATAATCTGCAGTGCAGAATATTTTGGGCTTTTGTGATTGGTTATTATCGTGTTTGGCTGTAGCGATTCTAGAAAACCCTAGGAGTGCAATACTCTTTTCATTTTTATCATTGCGCAAGCTCTTCTCAGTAGGAATTACAGGAAATTCCTTTTGTAAGGTATCATCTGCATTGATCACATTAAAATGTGCGAGAACTGCCTGGTAATTTTTGGGTTTTGGTCTACTATCCGCAGGCCATTCTTCTAAATCATCATCCTTTGGATAAAATATTGAGCCACTGTAGACTGTGCTGTACCCGCCAAGAGCATGGCTTGAGCAGATCCTTTTCGATACAAGCCCAACGCCCCAACGATTATCATTTAGACCGTAGCCGAAAAAAGATCCGAGATGGGTTTTTGCATTAGGAACAATTCTATTTGGCTGATTGGGAAATGGAGATTTGAGACCAATGTCGAAAACCTGAATTTCGGCTTCCGAATTTTCAGTTAGAGCAACTGCTGCTCCAAAACCAGCAAACCCAGTTCCAACAATGGCAACTTTCATCTTTTTTGCGGTTTATTTGACAAGGAATGAAGATCTTTAATTTTTTTGCATGGGTTTCCCGCGTGCAAGCAATAAGGATATGTGTCACTGCTTACAACAGACCCAGCACCAACCATTGAATTTTCACCAATCGAAACTCCGGGTAATATCGTGCAGTTAGCACCAACCCAAGCACCTTTTCCAACTTTCACTTTTTTTATCTGAGAGTAAATGCTGCTGAGGTAACTTTCACAGGGCGTTGCAGTATGTGTGAAAATTAAAGTATTATGTGAAATAGTTACATGGTTTTCGATCTCAATCATTTCAGGGAAGTTTGAATCACAAAACACATTAAAACCTATGTAACATCCTTTTCCAATTTTCACTCCGCAACAACGAAGAAGCCAAACTCTAAGAAAAGAAAATGGAAACAAAAACATGCCTGTAGACATAAAATACCTCCTCAAAGCTGCTGCTAATAGATTCATTCGAGCTCTCGCATTTTGCCATGGGTTAAGAATATATTTAAAAAGGCGATTATATTCATTGATTCATCCGCTTGTATGTTAAAGTTTTAAAATAACTGTAATGAGGACAAAGTAGGGAAATAAGAATACATCCCCAATACCCAGCCTTTAAATCTTCGTGAATCATTGGCTTAATACTGCATTTTATAGAGTGCAAATAATCTTTGAAGGTCATTTTCTGTTCCTTTCCAATATACCATCGCCAGTACCTTTCTAAAACTTCAATAAGAGTATTATCAATATTACAGTATACTTTCAAATCATGATTTGAAAGCAAAGTATAACCATTGTGTAAAAGCCTTTCGGTTATTTCTTCATCTTCAGAGTGCACTAGTTCTGGATCAAAATTACCAACTTCCATAATGTGTGATTTTCTCATAATAGCACCATATGTGATCATCAAATTGCTCTTTTGAAAGCCAGATTTGAAGTCCACATTTTCTTTGAACAGATGAATTGATCTCCATTTGTTTACTATTCCCCTAGTCTTTTTACTCGAAATCCTTCCAAAAACAGAAGATATATTGTCTAATCTTAATCCAACTACTCCATTTTTTACAAAATTAAGATCAAGTTCATTGGTTGCATCACAGCAAACAACATATTCATGCTTAGCTAATTCCATGGCTCGAGATCTAGTATATCCACGCCCCATATTTTTAGAGTTTAAATGAACTTCAATTCCACAACCTTGAGCAATTGAAGCAGTTTGGTCGATCGAGCCATCATCAATAACAAAAATATCATCAATTGGATATGATTGTTGTTTAAGACTATTTATAGCGTCTGCTATAGTTCTCTCATTATTAAAAGTAGGTATGTAACCACTTACTTTCATGCTACATGAAAAAATCAAAGGTTTTCAAAAGGTAACAGGTGTAAAAGTGTAGTGCTGCCGGTCCCATGTAAATTTATCAATGTAGCAAACAGCGGAATCACGGTAAAAAGCAGCCCATGTCATAAATGTTGAGGGCGGACCAATTAGTATATCGCAATAACTTAAAACACATAAATTAAGAGCTGGATTTTGATAGCTTATAAAAGTGTTATTAATTTGAAAGTCATTTTTCTCTTCTTCGCATGCTATAAAGAAACCGTGGTCAGGATATTGTATTTGTAATCTCGAAACTAAATTCTGGTAATCACTATCGCTTAGAAAAAAGTTACCTTTTGAATAGTCTTTGTAATCACCTTGTCTCATACAAACGCCGATAACCTTTTTTTTGTTAATTAATTTAATTATTTCAATACATTTTTTCTTAATGTGATCAGAAAATAAGAACAAATGACTTAAATATTTTCTTTGGTTATTAATTAATGAGAAATCTCTATCTCCAAACAAAAAACCGTAGAAAAAAATAATTCTCTTAGAAGACAATATTTTAGGAAAATCAATCGTATCCGTGTTAACAAATTTATTTTCTAGATCGATCTTATAAAGTGATGGTAGGTTACTAGATCTTAGGGTTGTTCTTTTTAATGAATTTTGAAAAATATTGCTAAATAACTTAAAAATATATAAACAAAAATTGTAATTTGCAGATAACAAGCATAATGGGTTATTTTTAAAATGAGAAAAAGAGTAGGAATACTCGGAGAAGGATGGATTCATCACAATACAATTATATTTATTAGCCCAAGCTATTATATATGAATATAGAATAAGTCTATTTCCCCATCTTCCATAGGGAATAGTTATAATGAAAATAGGTCTTCTATAGGATAATTGAGATAGAATTAGAATATAATATATGCATAAATCAAAAAAATAAAAATAAATCTTTTTAAAAAATAAGATCAATTTGATATATAAGATTTAAAGAGTGAGATTTCCATTTTCTACAAATAAAGATTTTTTTTCTTTTAGTGACTTTCCAATGAAAATAATATTGTGATAAAAGTGAATGTAATCCAATTTTTTTTGTATATCGCAGGGTAAATAGTCCTTTTCAAGAAATTCAGTGTAATTTAACCCATCTGTAAGATTCTGAAAGTAACTTGTTGCACGATTTGGATTTGGTTCATTATATCCACCAAATTTTGACCAATATGATGTTTGGGTATCTTCGACAACATAAATCCCATTGTCATTCAGGTAATTCCATAAAATTTCAAATGTATTTATAATATGTGATGAAATATGACTTCCGTCATCAATTATAATATCGAAATTACCATAAATCTTACCTAATTCATTTATTTGATTTGGTTTAGATTGATCAAATTTTACGGTTTTTATATTATATGGTAATTTTAGATCTTTTTCAAATAAGTCAGCACCTACTATTGAAGAATTATTAAAATATTCAGACCATGTTAATAATGATTCACCTCCATACTTTGTATTTTGATAACCTCCTATCCCTATTTCAAGAATGTTTAATTTTTTATTCTTAATATTCTTAAAATATTTTTCATAAATTGGTATGTAGTTATGACCATAAATTTTATCACCACCTATACATTCAGCTATTTTTCTAAGATTATTTGGAAAAATAATCTTTTTTAATTTTAATTTTATGTACTTCCTAAATCTTAACATCTTCTATTTTGTTTCGAAATAACCATTCTTTTACCGAAATAAATGCACATAATGAGATTATAATATTAAGTTCATTATAAACTCTCGTTTCCATCATATTTGATCTCAAAAATAAGGCTACAGTATAACATAATGCTATAAATAAAAACTTAATACCAATTGGACCCAAGTATCTAAAAAAGATTAGAGGAATTATCCATATTCCGGCAAAAAGGGATAAAAACCATCTAGGATTATTCATTGCCCAATGGGATTCCTTCAAATAAATGCAATATATAAACTCCCCAATAGAATGTGGTTCTTCAAAAAAATCACCTGGATTGTTTCTAAAAATATAGCTGAGTATAAGCCGTATACTTGTCCATATTATCGCTTGTAAAAAAACATGATAAAATAAAGATTTATTTTTTTTAAATATTTCATTTATTTCGTATTTATCAATATTAATAAGTAAAACAAAACCGCTTAAAGTAATAAAACACGAAGTTTCTCTGTTCAGGCATGAAAATATAAAAATTGGGTAGAACCATTGCCATTTCTTTTTACAAAATAATAATAAGCCAATGACAAAGAAGCTTAGTGAAGGAATATCATAACTATAGTATAGTCCTGTGCCATCTATGAATCCGTTTATAAATATATAATTCCAGGATATTGGAATCATCAACAACAGAGATAGCCAATTATTCGATTCACATTTTAAAAAACGAAGCAAGAAGGGGAAAGAAATCAAAAGTAATAATAGAAAACTAATATTAATTATTTGAAGATGGACTTGGTAGTCTATTGGGTAAGGCACAATCCAGTCGAACAAGTAAATTAAAACCGGGCTAGTAGGCGACATCAATGTAGCCATGTAAGGTATTAGTATTCTTGTTTGGAAAACCTTATATGCCTCAAAGTTTGCAATTTCTTCCGAACTCCCTCTTGGATATTCATGAGTGTACAAGAAGTAATAATAAGTAAAAGTTACTGATACCAACAACGAAACAAACAAAAATGAAACATATGACTTTCTATTCAAATTCTTTTTTGTGCGAAAATTAAAAATTGTTTCCCATACAACTTCCAAAGAGCTGGAAATTTTAGGTAGAGCGAAATAAGTAATAAAGGTTTTTGCTTTACTCGAACCATATTGTAGGGCAAAAATTTTGTGAAAGTTTGCAGGGTTTTAAGGTTATGAATTTCAAAAAGTTCCTTAAGAGACGCCTCAGATAGGGCAACATGATGATCCCAGAAGTCCCAATATGTTCCTTTTAAGACCGCGATATTAGGTCCCATTGCGATTATTTTACCACCAGGTTTTAAAGCTTTTGTTATCTCTGCTACTGTGAGATCTAAAGATTGTTTGCAAGGGAGATGTTCAAAGAAATTACTCGTAAAAATTACATCAAGAGAACCGTCTTCAATTGACCAACTTTCGGAACAATCTTGTTCATGAAATATAATATCTTTTTTTAATAGTGATTTCGTTTTGGGATTCAAGTCCATCGCATGTCGAACTTTACAATTCACATTATTGATAAACTCTCCATAACCGCAGCCCAAATCTAATATATGATCACTTGTGCTAATCCATTTAGAAAAAAATTGGTTAACAAGAATCTTCCATACTCGATTTCTGTAAGCCTCATGACCAGAAAAGCGTTTTTCGTATATTTGCGTTAAGAAACCTTCTTTGCTCATTTTTTAAGGTAATCTCCTCGGCTAAAGTATTTTTCCAACCATAAATAAGCGACTATAAAGAAGTATCTTGAGCCCATTTCCCTTAATTTTAGCTTTGCAACTCCATGCGTTCGATTTTTCCATGAAATAGGTATAACTTTCCATGAGTAGCCTCGAATTATCGCTTTTAATGGTATTTCGACCGTTAGATTGAAGTGAGGAGATATAAAAGGTCGACAGCCCTCAATTACTTCACGGCGATACATTTTGAACGCGTTGGTGATGTCATTACATTTTATCTTAAAAGCAAAACGGATCATTGTATTCACAATTCTATTAGCAAATAATTTAACTAGAGGATATTTTGAGACATTTCCTCCTTTGATAAACCGACTTCCAAATGCACATTCATTCCCTGCTTGTAGGCATCTCCAATAGGCTATTAAATCTTTGGACGAATCAGATCTGTCAGCCATCATGATAGAGACTGCATCACCAGTGAATTTTTCCAAGCCAAGCCTAACTGCCCGACCAAATCCATTTTCGCCGACATTTTTTATATACAATACTGATGAAAATAACCTACTAATTTTTTCAATTATATCAACAGTGCAGTCGGTGCTGCCATCATCAATAACAAGAATTTCATAGACTATTGAATGATATTCAAGTTCTTTACAGATTTCTAAAATACAATCCTCTAAATTTTCTGCTTCATTGCGGGCAGGTATAATGACCGATAATTTATTCAAGATTGAGGAGATAATTCTAATTGGTTGATGGTAATAGGGCCTTTGTAGATGATATTCTTAGATATTGAGTTCGGAAATTTTTTTGACCTTGCTTCAATAAACTCTGGATTTTCATCTAGTGATGTATCGTATGTTAAGTAGATGTTCAGTTTTTTACTCGTTTGCAGGGGTTTTACCTTGAGAAAGTTGTCACCTGCGAAATGAGTAGCCATTGTTCTCATTTTTGTCCTGAGAACTAAATCCCCCGTATCTCCACTTGGTAAGAAATAAATAATATCAAAACGGTTTTTTGTATCTTGCTCGATATAATTGATCGCTTTAGAGAAGCGAGAATTACTGAGTCCCAAAGCTTTATCTGTCTTACTTAGGTATTCTGCTTTATCTTTTTTTAGGTGAGTTAATTTGAACTGGATAGAATTACACAAGGGGAGGGCAACAACAACGCCTAAAAAGAGAATCGATGACAATTGAATTTTGCGTGTAGCAGAAAAAGTTATGAGAATCGGGACTGTGAATATAAGCCAATATTCTGCTGTATGGGCATGAAACATAAGATAATTCCATCCATACTTAAAAGAGAGAATACCAAGACCGATAAAGGGCAAAGTTAAGAAACAAATCAAATAAACTTTAGGTTCACATTCAAGCTTCGGCCAGCACTTTTTAGATTCTAAAATAAGCATTATAGTAAAAACTAGACCTATAATACCGCAAAATAGAACATGCTCGTTTACCATCATTTGATTTAAGAACTGAATGACTGGATCAAATTGCAACATCAGGTCCCTAAGACCATGTGCAAACTCTTTAACTGGTAGCACATAACCAAGTGCACAAACAAAGCTCCATAAAAGCCAAATACCTTTCGTACTATTTCCCCAATACTTACCAAAAAGGGGAGCTTGAATGTCGCTATCATTCCCTCCATAAAATTGGTCTGCAGTAACCCCTGTTAAGGACACATTAAGTTTTTCGAGGAGCAAGAAGGGTAGCCAAAATGAAATCCCCATTATTCCAAAGGCAATCACAAACCTTAATTTTTTTCGAGATTTGGTTCTTTTAAGGAGAGTAAAGAAGAGGCAAGCCCCAATTGTACCGGAGACAATTAAACCCGAAAGTTTTATCCATGCAAAGCCACCCAAAAGAAAAAGAAATGTAGTTACAGTAAAGATGTTTAAAACTGTAAGACCAAATTTATTATAATGATTGCTTATTATCATTACAAAAAGAATGAACCAGGGTACTAGAGCAAAGAGAATAATATTTGCAGAAATGTAAGAGGAAATGGAATTCCCGGCAGAAAAACCAAGCATGATTGACATTATAAATATAAGATGTTTATGGACCTTAAACTTCTGAAATATGAACAACCAACCGTAACTTCCTACAAGCATACAACAAAATAGACCTATTTGTATGGATTGCCCAAGTGAACAACCGGCTAGCAGTCCTAATAAAGGCAGAAATGCAGCCCCAGGAGGCCGGATGCTCCAAGTATTTTGGTCAACGGAAAGATCGGTCCCCTGCGGGTGAGATATATAATTAGGGGCGACAACTTTGCCTTGAAACCAATGAAGTGACGACCTAACTTGATCTGCGATATCTTCTCCTACCGAAACGCTATTTCCCATGGAGGGTATTGAAGAAATAGTAAATATTAAGAGGAAAGTGGCAAAGCTATGGAAGGAAAGCTTTTCCCAAATCAAAAGCAGTCGACTCGGTATATTAACTCTAGAAATAAAGTAAAAATACAGACTGGAAACAATAATCGAACAGATAATAAAGGATATTTTTTTTGTCGAGTAAAGTCCCAGCCATGTTGGTTGCTTACTTATTAGGAATGCAGATTTGATCGAAAAAAAAATCAACCACCATGCTGGCAGTAAAAGTAAGAACTTTAAAGTTCGAGAAGCTAAGAGTTGTTTATCTATTTTCTTACTATGGGCACAAACTTCCCTCTTTCAATGAGCGACTGATCGGTTGCAAGTAATGTTTTTACAACTTCAGTCCCGTAAATTCCGGAAGAAAGATTCTTTTCATTCTTTATTATTACCCGAAGGAAATGTTTGATTTCGTCTAACAAGGGCTCATTAGTAGAAATTGACGGGAGCACCACATCTCCACGATTATAGGAAAGTCTATGAGATGCGAATGAATCCGAATAATATGACTGTTCTAGCCCGATAGAGGAGTCATAAACTGTTATTGGGTGGTCCAAGTTAAGGTCATCCCAAAGTGCCATTTTTTGGGAACCGATGACTGTAATTTGTCGGACTTTTCTGGGGTTTAACCAACTTGCATGGGCGTGCGCAAGAATACCACTTTGGTATTTAAAAGTAGTGTAGGTTGTGTCTTGGTTCTTCGGGTCAAGCTTGCAAGTACCTAGGCAACTAACCTCAGTGGGTAAAGCATCCAAGAGGAAATCAAAGATGGAGAGATCGTGAGATGTCAGATCCCATACTGCATTTACATCCTTTCTTACTGGACCAAGGTTGGTACGATGTGCCTCTAAGTGAAGAACTTCCCCAAGTTCTCCGGAATTAATGATCTCCTTTAGTGCCAGTATCGAGGCATTAAAAAGAAAAACATGCCCAACAACAATTTTGAGATCTTTTGCTTTAGCTAGATTGCAAAGGTTTTCACATTCTTTGGAATCATGACCAAAAGGTTTTTCTACGAAGACATGTTTTCCTCCCTCAAGGGCAGACTTGACTAAATCTGAGTGAGTTTCAACTGGAGTGCAAATAGCAACTGCATCAATTTGGTTATCTTCAAATATCTCTGAAGGGAACTCACTTGTACTTACCTCGGGAAACCTATCTTTTAAGTTCGATAATGCTTCCAGATTTGGGTCTGCAACTTTTGAAAGCTTGGCTTCAGGTAATCGTTTGATTGCACCTATCACATTAGGACCCCAACGCCCTGCTCCAATTAGTCCAATTTTAATAATTTCACTCATCTTTTCAGCCCTAAGCTTAAAAGAAATAAAGGTCTAAGAATTGACCACCAACTCTTGAATGGTACCATTTTTGTATTATCTCTCATCTCTTTGTGATAATGCTTTGTAACCGGGATTTCTGAAACCTTATATCCTGACCTACATGTTTGTATAAGCAAATACGGTTCCATCTCATATTGTAAAAGCCAGTCCTGCCAAAGGTTTAGATTCGGATTGTCCAATACCTCTCTTCTGAACACTCTGAATCCGTTCGTTGCATCTGTGATTTTTCTTCTGAATAAAATTCGAAAAAGGAAGGAGTAAATCCATGTAAGAATAGTTCGGGAGATGGTCATATTTTCTCTTTTGCCTCCCTTCAACCACCTTGAGCCTTGCACATAGTCTAATTTTTCATCGATTAATTTATCTACTGCTCGGGGGATTTCGCTTGGCACATCTTGATTGTCGCCAGCAAGCTCAACGATAAGATCAAAATTGTTGTAGTAACCATACAACCAACCGGTTCTGTATCCACCACCAGCACCTAAATTTATCTCGTGATCAATTACAAACGCACCAGCATCATTCGCCTCTTTTGAAGTTAAGTCTTGAGATCCATTATTAATAACAACCACAGAATCTATAATTTCTTTTGAGACTGCTTTAACCCCAGAACCAACTTTTCCTTCTTCATTCCATGAAGCCATGACTACGCAAATTGATAAACCTCGGTACCTTACTCGCTCAGTTGGTTTAGTACTCTGAGCTTTTTCAATTAAATTTAAAACTTCAGCTTGATTCATATTTTTTAAATCTTTTTGCTCCAAAATTTAGAAAATTCGGTTATTGAAATGAATTTTTTTTCATACCATATAGTATCAAAAAAAAGAGTTCCATTTAAACAATTAACTGAAAGGAATCTATCCTCAATGAACTCAATATGACCTGTGTGATGAGATTTCGAATGAGAAGTTTTACAGGGAGGTGGGAATCCTACCAGCAAGTCATTAATATTGAAAAGTGCTGGTGGAAACGGAGGAAAATAAAAAGCCCTAAGGAAACGCTCGCAAAAATTTAAGTCCCAAGAACAGTCAAGGAATCCGCCAAATGGTAACTCCTTTGGATGATAGGATGAATCCGATTCGCTTTGAACTATTCGCTTTGGAAATTTTCCAAGTTTGAGATGAAAAGTGTTCCTGCAGAACAAATTGAAGGCTTCTTCACTTAATTTACCATATAATGATTGATCTGTATCCGATGAATGAACAGGCACGCTTATCTGGTCAAATATATCGCCCGTATCGATTCCGAGATCAATCGAATGCAAAGTAACTCCCGTGTTAATTCCTTCAATGATTGCCCACTTTGTTGGATAACATCCTCGCAATTTAGGCAAAAAGGAGAAGTGTAAATTTAAGGCTTCATTTGTAGGTAGTGCAAGCCAATCATTTTTAAGGATACGATCATATTGAACAGAAATTAAATAATCGACATCACAAAGCCCATCGTGAATTGCCAAACCAACATCGTCGTGATCGTATAATTTCAGAGAATGTTCAGCGGCTAGATTTCTTACAGAATATCTGTCCTCAGGATAACCTAAATCACTCGATCTCGGGACAACTCCGACTACACTAAAATCATTCTTGATTAACTCATTCAAACAAAGGAAGCCGACTTTTCCAAAACCAAAAAAAATTATTTTCAAAATTACTTTTTAGAAAGAAGGGACTCACAGATTTGATCCACTTCAATCTCAGTTAAGTTTGGATGCATGGGAAGAGAAAGAAGTTCTTTGCCTTGTCGTTCCGAATGAGGAAAGAAAGCATTTCGAGCAAATGATTCATCAGCAAAGCATTTATGTTTATGAATTGGAACTGGGTAATGTATCCCGGAGGGAATTTTTTTCGATTGAAGCTTTTCTTGGATCATGTCGCGATCTTTGTGAGTAATGACAAATAGATGGTGAACCGCCTCATTATCTGCTTTTTCGTGATAAAGACAGAATTCTGAATTCTTGAGTCGTTCGTAGTACCAAGAGGAGGCAATTCTTCGATTTTCGTTACACTGATCAAGTAATCTTAGTTTTTCGGACAATACAATCGCCTGAATGGAATCCAAACGACTGTTCCAGCCCATGGTGTCGTGATAATACTTTTTTTCCTGCCCGTAGTTACGAATTTTTCTAATCTTTTCCGCCAGGTGAACATCATTGGTCGTCGCTGCACCACCATCTCCCCATGCTCCTAAATTTTTCGCGGGATAGAAACTAAATCCTGCTGCCTTACCCATACTACCCGCTCTTTTTCCTTTGTAACGAGCACCATGTGCTTGTGCGGCGTCTTCTAAAATCAATAAGCCATTTTTCTCTGCAATTCCTTGCAATTCTTTCATCGGCGCAAGTCTACCATAAAGGTGTACAGGCACAATAGCTGCAGTTCGAGAAGTGATTGCTGCAGCTACTTGATCTGGAGCGATTTGCTGGGTTGTAGGATCACAATCAACAAGAACTGGTGAAGCTCCAGCACGAATGATGGGCAAGACTGTCCCAATAAAAGTGTTTGCCACAGTAATTACCTCATCTCCCTTGCCAATTCCTAGTGCTTCCATTGCCCATAGCAAGGCATCGCATCCTGTCGCAACTCCAATACTGTGATTTGTTTCACAATAGTCAGCAAATTCGTCCTCGAACTCATTGACTTCGGTTCCTAAAATATATCCATTTGCGTTAACCAAGTCTTTTGCTTTTTGCCAAACCTTTTGTTCGGCTTCAATTGGGAGGCTAAGTTCGCAAAAGTTAATCATAAAATTAATTTAGGTTGTTAGAGAAAGCCAACTAGGATTCTTCTCCGCATAGTCAGCGATCTCATTAAGGATTTCTTGTAGTTCAGTTTTAATTTTCCAATTCCAAGCATTTTGGGCGGTTGTAGAATCCATTATAATCCAAGGAGCATCCATCGGACGATCTGCTTTGGAAGAAATAACTTCATTCTGTCCGAAACGGTCTTCACACCAAATACTTAATTCTTTAAGGGACATGGAATTTTCTCTTCCACCTCCAATATTTAAAATCTTGGGGGCTTCCCATTCGGGATCCATTATTTGTCTGTAAAGTAGGGGAACCAAGTCTTTTGGATGCATTGCATCTCTTACCTGGTGACCTGTACCATTAAAACCGATATACTTAAGTGGATTTTTTTCACGAAAGGAGTGAATCCAATAAGAGAATATCCCCTGATCCGCTTTTCCGAATTGTCCAGCACCAGCAAGAACACCACAGCGGTTAATCCAAACAGGAAAGTCAAAGCATCCACCATATTCTAGAATTAAGGTTTCTGATGCAAGTTTAGACGCTCCATATAACGAAATAGGAGCATTTGTAGGAAAGTCTTCGGATAATCCGTCTTGCGACAAACCTCGCAAATCATTTTCCTGGAGTTCAAATCGATTAATTGAACTGTCAACTGGTAAATTAGCTAATATAGTCGCTGAATAAACTCGACTTGTGCTAAGCAAAATAAGACCAGACTTATATTTTTTGCAATATTCTAAAATATTAATGGTACCTTGGAGGTTATGTTCCATTAATTGCCGGCTAGACGATTGACCATTTAAACCAGCAAGGACGGATGGGTTAGCAGCACAATCAATTACCCAATCTACCTGAGGTAGTGAATCAACATCGGAGGAGCAACGAATGTCTCCCCTGGAAAATTTTATACTATAATCTTTTATAAAATTCAGATTTAGTTCGCTACCACTTCTTGATAAGTTATCAATTCCGTAGATTGAGATTTCTTCTATCGAAGCAAGCAGTAGTTCAGCAATACTTCTTCCAGCAAAGCCTAATATACCAGTTAAAAGCACTTTCATATTTAGTTTAAAATAACGATAAATCTATATAACTCTGTAGCACGATCAAATTTTAATTAAATAGGATGAAAACATTAGATGGAAAACAAATTTAGCTCAGGTTTTTTTAAGAAGCGGACAAGAAATTGTTCAAAGTTTGGGCAACTCATCGACAATATTTTGAAAACAACTAAAAGAGTAGCCATTTTCCAGTACTAATTCTTTGATTTCTCGAAAAATGCTTGCCGAACCCTTCCCCTGAAAAACTACTGAAGGATTAGGGGTTAAGGAATTAAAAATCTTATCTCTAAATTCTGAATAGTGTTCTTCACTTGGGGTGTTACAAGCGATGAAAGTAGGATGAAGGTTGAAAATTTTAAGTCCTGGAGAAAACATGTGTTTTATCATCGATTTCAATTCTAAATTCGGAGCTTTCAGCTTGAAAAAAACATCATCTTCAAAAAAGACTGGGAACCTAGTTATGCCAGAGATATCATTTAAGGGGTACAAATTCTCTTGGTGTAAAGTCGCAAGTTGTGAATCTGCTTTTACTCCAGATTCAAATAGCAATTTATCAAAGTGGGTGTTGGTTAGATAGGTGTGGCATCTTGCCGTATTACAATTCGGGAAGTTTTTTAGCATGTAATTAACTATTTCCTCCTGATTAGATCCATGGCTTGAGTTTGGGAGAAGGTTTGGATGCCATCCTTGAGTTATTTTTCCCGTTGCGAAAGCATTGTCGGCAACTGGGCATGGGTTGGTTCTAAACATATGCACAGGTATACCAATTGTCGCTTGTAAGAACGATTCTACTGCCCATGCAGGTGCCCAATCTTGATCTGAAGTTAAAACGAAGATTGGTTTCGAAAGATTCATTCTTGATGGAAAACAAAAATTCCAAAAATTATTAAACTACAACCGATCCATCGAGAAATGGGAAAGGGTTCTTTCAGAAAAAAACGAGAACAAAGAGAAACAAAAACAATCGATAAGGATGTCCACGCAGCACTCGTTTTTAATGGAACAACCTGAAACGAGAAAACTGAAAGTATAGAAACGACAAAAAGTAAAAACAAACCCGAGATTAAATAAGGTCTAAACAAGCTAGAGAATAATCTATCTTCTTTTTGGGAACCAAGCTTTAGTAACATTTGTGCCACAGGAATTAATAGAATGCAAAGTCCCATTGCCAAATAGTGGATCGATATATTCAACTCGTTTCTTTTAGAGTCAAACTAACACCAATGACGATCAAAATAATTCCAATAATATTAAATATGGTTACAATTTCGCCAAAAAATAGAAATGCAAATGCAAGATTTACAGCGAAAACTAAGGATGACATAGGGTAAGCAATTGCTAATGTACATTTTTTCAGAACTTGAATCCAAAAAACTGCTTGAATGCACAAAGCAAGCAGAGCGAGAGGGTACCAAGGATTAAAAATCCAAGATTGCGGGGAGTCGGAAATCGAATGTAACCCTGCCATTTTGGAAAAAGCACTGGCGGTGGACTGAAAAAAAACACTTATTAAAACTAATAGGATCTCAAGTTTTGGAAAAGATTTCTTTTTTGAGTTCAAGATACTTTTGAATGTTTACTGCCAAATGCTTTGCATCTTCTCTTATCCCTCGAATAAAGCGACTTTTAAATGAAAGAAGATTATCAAAACCTAAGAAAAAAATGCCCGGCCAAATTTTGCTCTGCAAGTTTTCGACAAACGGATCCCCATCTGAATTAAGCAACTTAGGGTTCAGGTGCTTCAAATTACTTTTCCATCCCGTTGCAAGGAATATAATATCAAATTCTTCGAGGTTCGAACCATGTCGAAGGTATTTTCCTTCTACCCCTTGGATTGGTCCGATAAGCCTAACTCGATCGCTATTAATAATCTTTTTAGTCCTTCCTCCTGCCATGTATCTCTTTGATGAACCAAATTTGTTGAAAGCTGGAATTTTACTTTCCAGCCAAAAATAAATGGGCGAAACCATTAATTGTAACCATTTTGGTTTTTCAAATTTAATTTTACTACGGGTAGAAAGGGTTATTCGATGTGGCGTGTTAATTAAATTCATTAACAGTTCGCCGGCAGAAATGCCCCCCCCCACAATAAGGATGCTTACAGGAAACTTACTTTTAGCGAGTTTGTCTTCATTTTTATAACCTGAATAGTGAATGATTTCTCCACATGTCATGTTGGAATCAACCCAATCAGGAAAATGGGGGTTTTTAAAGTAACCAGTCGCATTAACGACGCACTGAGAAAGATATACCTCAGAAGACTCGGTTCTAACGCAAAAGTATCCATCATTTTTATCAATAGATGTTACTCTTTGATTGGGAATTATTTTAAAGTTGCTTGAAGCGGCAAAATCAATCAGATGATCTGCAAAATCTACGGCGGTTGGTTCAGTAAACATTTTACTAAATGGAATGTTTTTTGTAATAAGGGTTGAAACCCATGGTCCGAGTTTAAGAGTGTCCGGCATATTTAACCAAGACTGAGCAGGGCTATCTCCACTTTCAAGTATAGTGGATGAAATACCCAGTTTTTTAAGTTCGTGTGCACACAATAATCCTGCAGGACCGGCACCAATTACGATAACTTTATTCATTTATAAATTAAACTAGAAAATTTATATTAAAATCTATCGTTTGAACATTTTCACAATGAGAGTTTAAAATGAGTTCAGAATAATAAATCTGAAACCTTAAATACACTGTTATTTCCTGACTAGAAGGGCATCAAACCAAGCTTTTAGAGGAAAGCTGGTGGAGGGATTAGCTAGGATGTTTATTATATCAAAATCTGCTCCGAATAATTCTCTTATATCATCTGGGAAAAACCACAACCATTCAAGTTGGTGCTTAAGGTTCGAATCATCAGTATAGGTTCTACCTTCTTTTTTTTCTTTTCTATAATCCTGATATTCTGCATAGAAATATTTATTAGGTATTTTGGATATTAAAACTCTAGCTCCCTTACAACATTTCTGAGATAGCTTCTGCGACATAGATTTGACACTGGAAAATGGTCCCATGTTGTAAATGACACCATACAAAAGAGCATAATTAATGCTTTGATCTTTGATTGTTTTTAATTCTGTGATGTCGTCTCTTTTAAATTCAATATTTTGATTTAATGAACATGCACTCCGAATAATATTTTCACCCGCATCTAGTCCCTTAACTGAAGAGAAAGATTTTGAAAGCAGAGTGCTGGAGTATCCGGCACCACAACCAAGGTCATAAACTTCTGCGTGGGGTTCTGGGTTCAACAGCTCTTTTATTCTAGACTCTTCAAGAAATGAGAAATCTGATGATATCTTTTCGTTATCTAGGTAATGACAACCTATTTCCTCTGGAGAATTAAAAGTAACTGCTCTTTTCTCATAAAAGTCTACCCAGGATTTCATTTGTTTAGTAAATTAAAAGTTTTATTTATAAGAAGACCAAGTTGCTTGATCTTGCGAATTGGGATCAGTTGGTGGCAAGGAAATGATACCAGCGATAAATTAGACCATGTAACACATTCGAAGGAATCTTTTGAAAGTTGTATGAAATTGTCTCTAAATAGATTAGGTCTTTCATGAGTGATAGAAAAGCAATAGGGAGAAACCTGTTGATCAATAATTTTGGAGAATCTATTGCAATCTTTAGTTAAATCAAATAATTTATGGTAGTTATTGACTCTTTTTTCATGATATATCAAAGAGTTTTTTAGATGATAACGAATATCAAGATTTTGAATATATTTATGTGATTTTTTGAAGTTCAAAAACTCGGTTTTTTTTGCAAATCCTAATCCTCCTAATTCAATAGGAAATATCTTACGGAAACTATAAATGGTATAGTCGCCGATTGATCCGATATTCCTATTCTTTTCTTTATGATATCTAGAAGTAATTGAGTGAGCACAATCTTCAACTAAGGGAATTTTATTTTTTTTTGAAATATCTACGTATCTATTAAAATCTTTAAGCGGAAAACCATGATCATGTATGATATAAATAAGTTTAGTTCTATTTGTAAGAACTTTGGAAGGTTTAGCTTTATTAAATATGGAACATGTAACGCACTTTGATACATACTTTGTGTTAAAAGTACTAACAATTAATACTTCGTCCTTATGGCATAAGCCTAAGTGAGATATAAGTAAGTTGATAGCCTCCTTACCATTTTTGGTGAAGAAAATATCATTTTTTTCTTTCTTGCTTTTCGTTATTTCAACATCGTGCTTCTGATTTCCGCATTCTATGAAGTACTTTTTCATTTTGTTTAGAGCTTACAAGTCCATGAGTCTCTCGTGTAGAGTTTAGAACCTAACAACTGTTTGAATCGTGAAACTCCTTTATTTACGCTAAAATTCTTAAATGTACTGGGTCCGAGATCTAACCAATGAAAACCTTCACCTTTTAGAACATCAATGGCATGCATTATGGCAACAAGTGTAGCCCCAGAGTTGTTGCCTGATATACCGCTCACAATGTAAAATGAGTAAGCGACTCTAGGGCTAATTACTAGAATAAGAACTGCTGCTTTGATTTCATTTTTTTCCATCGCGGCAAATAACCGAACCCGATTTGGCAGAATTTTTTTCAGCATCAAAAGCTCATTTTTATTGTGCGTTGGATTGGTCTTTAACTGTCGGCAATGATCTGTGAGCATTTTGTGAAACATTGTATAGTATTCACTTCCTAATTCGCTTAAGATGAGGTTTGAATTCATCGCCTTCCTGTAGAGATAGCGCTTAGACTTATTCATTGATGATGGCCATTCTTTACCTGCCAATTGTAGTGCATGGCAACCTATTCTATCAGATAATTTAAATCCTAAAGCAGAAAGTGAAAAACTATAATCTCCAAAATAAATTGAAGGTGCAGTAGTAAATGAAACTTCATCAAAGTCTTTTTTTAATAGATAATCTCTCAAAGAATTTATTATCTCTAAATTTTGCTCAAGGCCAATTGATGTTGAGAAAAATGGCCCACCATAAGATGCTCCTGCTGGAGAAACATACTTTTTTCCTTTTTTGTAGCCAGGTAACCATGCTACGATTTTTCTATTCGTTCTACATATGAAGTTTAGAAATACGAATTTTTTCTTGTCATGATAATCATAAAATGATGGTTCATGAAAAAAAGAACCTTCATTGACCTTTATGAACTCCTCTATTTTCGATCGTTCGCATTGAGAATATACCGACCAAGAAAAGCTCATTTATTACCGTAATCTAGAGGACGAAAAATACGCCATGAGGAAAGTTCAGCTGGCGGATTAATTTCCTCTAAGTCACCTATGTATTGCTTTAATATTGTCTTACCGAACCCAGTTGGCCCAGTTGCAATAAATTTAGCACCCGGTGGGAAGTGTTTGATTGAAAAATCGATTTCATTTGGTTTGCTCATGCCAACCCATGTTGGGGTTTCAATGCACGAATAATTGTTTCCTGAATGCATTAGGTGAGCTACCGGATACCAACCGAAGTATACATCTTTATTACCTTTCTTTAAATATTCGAATGCTTGTTGATGGGGGGAATTTATTGTGGTTTCTTGACCACCTCTAGCTAAACGCAAAAAAGGAAGGTTAAAAACAAAAGAAGCAGACCAAATAAAAAAAAGAAATGGTTTTGGGTTAAGTACTTTTGATAAAAATAGGACCAGTCCAAAAAAAATAGCGAGAGTCCCAGAAGCATTAACAAAAAGTAGGGAGTTTTCTACACTACCAAAATGTGCAAGAGCAGCCAAACCCGTCGGAATCAATAAAACATAAATAAATGTTATACACTTGAGCAAGTCAAAGGAAGAACACTCTGTCTTTTTGATAAAACATGCAGCAAGGGAAATACTACCTAAGGCAATATACCAGTATTCAGCAAGATACATTAGAAAGAACTTACATAAAAGGGGGATAGCTTGGAAGTAACTCATCTTCACCAAATTCGCATTTTCACCAGAGAACAAGCTGTTTCTTATACTCCAAGATCCAGAGGCAATATGTTTAAAGAGAACAAAAAAAGTATCTTCCCAGCCATAAAATGAAGAAAATATCGCATAGGTAAGAAACAAAGAAATCCCAAGAATTGGGACATACATTAATGCTTTTTTCAATTTACCTTGCCAAAGGAAGAATATAGCTGGGTAAATAATAGCTGGTAGGGTTGGTAATTTAGCCCATATAGAAAAACTCAAAGCAATTGTCGTTAAAAAAAGTAAATTACGATTCCCTTTTCTGATATAAACATCAAATAAGCAAATACTGGATAAAAGGAAAAATAGTGCGGGCAGATCAGCATGTATTCGGAGAATTCCCTCTGTTGTCGGTTCTAGTGCAAAGATCGGAAACAATAATAAAATAAAGCCAAATATGGAAAAGTACCTTGTTCTTGGATCCAAAACTTCTTTCGATAAAATACGGTTTGAAATAAAAGCAATCGGGACAGAAAATCCAATTAAGTTAATCACATAGGCGAACCAAATGGCTTGGTTTGGGTTCGAGCTCAAAGCTGTCAAAGAATAAAACAAAGCGGTACCAAATCCATATAATGTTACATGAGGACCAGTGACTGGTTCATAAAGATCAAACCCATGTCCCAATGCAAGTCCGGGGTAAAGCCCGCGCCCAACCCATTCATCGTGGTGAAGGGAAATTCCCATTCGAAAAAGTGCGTAGAATGAAATCCCAACTGTCGAGATAATTCCAAAACCGGTAGCCAATAAAAGCCAATGGTTTTGAGATTTTTTACTCATAATTAAATATATTATTCTCGATCAAATTTCTTACAGAAAATGAAACATCTATAATTGCAATGCTTCCTCCAGAGAATTTCTAATGTAGTATATTTCCTTTTCTTTCATTTCATGGTTGATTGGCAATAACAAACAACGTGATTGAGCTCGCAAACTCTCATCAAATTTGGGTTGTTGCCCCTCGTTTTTCCCCGCCCATGTCCATGATTCCTTTGCGTAGGCCGGTTCATTATGGGCACAGGGAATACCACGCCTCGTCGAAATTCCCTTTTCAAGAAGAAATTGCATTACATTTTTTAAGTTTGGTCCGCCGTCTTGAAGTCTTACACAAAAACTTTGCCAATTTGACTTTGTGTTATGGGATTCCAGAGGAAGCTGAATTTGAGATAAATCCTGAAATGCATTCTTGTATAGGGACGCAATTTTTCGGCGTTTTCTAACAATGGACTTTAGTTTCCTGAGTTGCTCTCTTCCCATGGAAGCCTGCAAATCCGTCATTCTGTAATTGTAACCAAGATCTTCGTAACTTTCGAAAATAACATTAGTGCTACCATGTCTTACTCTATCTGATACACTCATGCCGTGTTGTCTCCATAAACGAAAATTTTCTGCAATGGAATCGTCATTTGTGGTTAACATGCCACCATCCCCAGTCGTGATTATTTTCCTTGGGTGAAAAGAAAATGCAGCAATGAGACCATGAGGTTTTCCGATAGCTTCCCAAGTCTTGTTTTTGAGTTTAATTTTACTACCTATTGCACAGGCTGCATCTTCAAGAATTGGGATGCCAGTTTTTTCGGAAATATCAACAAGATCTTCTACATCACAGGGCATGCCCATTTGATGAACGCATAAAATTGCTTTGGTTTTTGAATTTATTGCAGACTCCACATGCGAGGGAAGTAGATTAAAAGTTTTTGGATCAATATCGACAAAGCATGGAATGGCATTACAGTATCGGATTGCATTCGCTGAGGCGATAAACGAGTGCGATGGAACAATAACTTCATCATTCTTTTTTACACCTATGGCTCTTAGAGCTAAGTGAAGAGCAGCGGTACAATTGGAAACTGCAACGGCATGCTTCGCCCCCACTTCTTGAGCAAACTCATTCTCAAAAGCTTCAACTTCTGGTCCTTGAGTTACCCAACCAGAGCGAATTACTCGAAGAATTGCATCTTCTTCTTCTTTACCCAGATGGGGCTTGATAATAGGGATCACAATTCTACCTTTTTGTTTCTAATATCCAATTTAAATCCAAGTCGCTCTCTAAATGTTGTTCAGGAGTTAGTGAGGATGATTTGTACCAATCAATGAGTGCTAACAGACCATCTCTAATATTCGTTTTCGGTTTAAAACCGAGTAGCTTTTCTGCGGATTTTGAATCTGAGAAAAGACGAAGGATGTCTCCTGGTCTAGGTTCTAGGTGATTAACCTCGGCATTTGGTTTTCCAGTAAGGCTTCCAACTAATGATGCCAAATCATTTATTGTAATTTCGCTTCCCGATCCGAGATTTATAGTTTGGCCCAAGGCACTATCGCATATTCCAGCCATTACGATGCCTAAGGCAGTATCTTCGACAAAAGTAAAATCACGAGTTTGAAGACCATTTCCGAATATTAACATTGGACGATTTGCTAATGTTCTCAAAATAAATTTTGGAATTACCTCCCCGGAATCTCCTTCGTGATGGCAACCGGGACCGTAACTGTTGAATGGTCTAAGTATTACAGCAGGAAGGCCATATGTTCTCGAAAATGCTCGGACATGGCATTCTCCAGCTAATTTTGAAGATCCGTAAATCGTGTGGGGAAATGTAGGCGTGCTTTCATCCATTGGAACCTTAAACGCATTACCATATACTTCTGATGTCGAAATATGAATAAAACGCTCGACTTTCTCTTCATGTGATAAAATTAGAAGATCTAGAGTTGCGGTTGCATTGACTTCGTTATTTTCACGAGGTGAGTGAATGCTTTGCCGAACTCCTAAACATGCAAGATGAAAAATTATTTGGCATTCTTTCAAAAGTCCACGAATTTCATCAATTTCTCTAATATCGATTTTATGAAAGCTAACTTTATCTGAATTTTTAGGTAGATTCTTTTTTTTACCAGTCGACAAATTGTCAACCACAATAACTCTTGCGCCTTTTAAAATGAGTTGTGAAACCAGTGAAGATCCAATGAAGCCACACCCGCCAGTTACAAGTACTGTTTTATCAAGAAAGCTTTTCATTTTCAAAGGGTACTTGAAAAGGATTAATCTTTAAATCCAAAATCAGATTCAATGTGAAAACGAGGCCGCCTTCGAGCCTCATCGAGAGTTCGCCATAGGTACTCACCCAAAACCCCAAGCATTATCATTTGAGTTCCACCAATAATTAGTGTAACGACCATTAAGGAAGACCATCCTTCTGCCGGGTTACCCAAATAGGCGTTCTGGAACACAATAAGTGCATAAGCAAAGCCAGTTAGAGCAGTTAAGAAACCTAGATAACTCATAAAGCGTATAGGTTTGAATGTGAAGGCGATGACAGAATCCAGGAGAAGTTTGACTTTCTTGTCTAAAGTCCATCCCGAATGTCCATGAACCCTCTTCTGTTTGTCGTAGTATATGGTCTTTTGCCTAAAACCTAATTTTGAAATCAGTGCTAAAATACTTACATGGGTCTCTCCATACTTATTTAACGCTTGTTGAACTTTTTTATCTAAAAGGAAGAAATCTGCTCCAAGAGGGGAAGCATTAGATATTCCTACAAAGTTTTTCATGATCATATAGTAAACTTTTGAAGCACTTTTTTTGGTAAAACTCTCTCCTTCTCTCCGATTTCTCGCTGCCCAAACAACCTGCGCACCTTTTTGCCATTCTTTAAATAATTCTGGAATCAATTCCGGTGGGTCTTGTAAATCAGAAGCCAGAATTATGGAGCAATCGCCTGTACTAATTTCCAGCCCACAAAAGGATGCTTTATGTGTACCAGAATTGGAGGAAAGGCGAACACCCCGAATGTTTGGATAACCAGAAGCTAAAGCTTGGATTTTCCGGAAGGTATCATCGAAAGAATGGTCATCTATAATGAGCCACTCCCAAGCCATTCCCAATGATTCAAGTACTTTAGTCATACGCTCAAATAAGGAAAGAATATTTTTTGATTCGTTGAATGTCGGGGTGATTACCGTCAAGATTGGATTTGCAGGACTTCTCTTTATTTCCATAAAAAATTAAAATTGAATATCAATTATGAATCTCTTTTGCGAATCTCTTTAGCAGGTACTCCAGCAACTATAGTCATGGGCGGAACATCTCGGTTAACAACAGAACCGGCTCCAACAATTGCGCCTTTACCAATTCTAACGCCAGGCAGAATTGTTGCACCAGTGCCAATATCTGCATTATCATCTATTAGAATTGGCAGAATTTCTAAATCGGTATGAATCACCGGCAAATCTATGGGCGAGCCCGTGTGCTGAGAACCCAAAATTCTGGTAGAGGGTCCAATTCCTACATTTTTGCCAATATATAAGTTGCGAGCATCAAGAAAAACCTGAGGTCCAATCCATGAACCATCTCCAATAACAGCGACTCCATTACAGCGACCATTCAAAACACAATAATCACCGATGAAAACCCCATCGCCAATAACGAATGTCTCTAAATGCTTAAACTGTATCCCTGTAGATATGGTTACACTATCACCTACTTTTTTGGCTAATGCTTTCCAAATAATCCTCCGCATGGTTTGTTTATAAAAAGAAGTTCCACTGTCATGGTCAAAATATAGATCTGCAATTTCGATGGCAGTCAGATTTTTTTTAAAATGCTTTGCCATAGCCTTTTCAACTTGAGGATCGGGAATAACATCTTGTTTGCCATGAAAGACTGGAACCAATTTACTGAGGTCATTATCTGATCGCTTTTTCATTTGTAGGAATCACGGATGCTATCTTTTAGATTTTTAACAACATGCAATTGTTGCTCATTAGTAAGTTCAGGATAAATGGGGAGTGATATTTCTTTTTTTGCAACATTTTCTGCTACTGGGAAATCACCATTTTGGTATCCCAAATGTTTATAAAATGGATGAAGGTGAATTGGAACTGGGTAATGGATGCCACAATCTACTCCTAGAGACTTCATTTTGGACAATACAAATTCTCGATTGGGAACCAGAATTGCGAAAATGTGATAAACGTGTCTTGCTCCATCTCTCTTGGTAGGAAGTTTAACATTTTCTTCATCTTCCAGGAGCTTCAAATATTGATTGGCAATTCGAATACGTGAATCTGTCCATTCTCTGATATATTTTAACTTAATACTAAGGAATGCCCCCTGAATCCCATCCATACGGTAGTTGAAACCGGGATTTATATGGTTTCCTTTTCCTTTCTGGCCCCAGTCTCGCATCGAGCGAAGTAAAGCCGCTTGTTCATTACATTTTAAAGTGATAGCACCGGCTTCACCGCATGCTCCCAAGTTTTTCCCCGGATAAAAACTAAAGGCAGCCAAGTCGCCCAGAACGCCACATGAAACTCCTTCCAATGAAGCATCATGTGCTTGTGCTGAGTCTTCGATTAGAATCAAGCCATATTTATCAGCAATAATTCTAAGGATCAACATGCTGGCAGGTTGGCCATACAGGTGTACCGCCATTATTGCTTTAGTTTTTTCAGTAATGGCACTTTCAACTTTTTGGGGATCTAAACAATATGTGTCAGCCTCTATATCTACAACTACTGGCTTTGCTTTGGAGTATTCGATTGATGCCAGAGAGGCAAGAAAGCTCATGGCTGGAACTATCACTTCATCTCCTTCGCCGATCTTACTCGCTAGAAGTGCCAAATGAAGGGCAGAAGTACCGCTATTTACTCCAACGGTATGATTTGTTTGAATTAGTTGAGTAAATTTACTTTCAAATTCTTCTACAGCCGGTCCCGAACAAAAATTACAGCTTTTTAGTATTTCTTTGAATCCAAGTTCTAATTCCGGTGCTATCTTTTTATGTTGAGCAGGTAGATTAAGGAATGGTACTTGCATGAGAAATTATTTTAACAAGACTGTACTTCGACAGGAGTTCCACATTTTGACAACGATATATCTGCTGCTTCAAGAATCGAAACTACTCTAAGCCCTGAGGTCGCATCGGAGGCGGGCTTTCGATTAGTTAATATACAACCTGCAAACTCCTCTACCAAAAGAGCAAGTGCTTCAGTTCCATCTACTTTTGGGGAATAAACATCTGCAGTTCTATAATCTACGCACATGTCGTATTTCTCCTCATCAGTTGGATTCAAAGAAATTCCTTTATCGTAGACCTTAATTTTTTCGGTTGGTTCTAAATCGTCGTAGACAATCATTTTGCTACTTCCTCCAAGAAGCGTTCGCCTTATTTTAACAGGAGCCATCCAACTACAATTAATATGAGCAATAAAAGGCTCTTCATAGAAAAGAGTTAGATAGGCAGTGTTAGTAGGATAGCCATCAACATGGGCCAGTCCTGTGGCAGAAACTGATTTAGGTAAAAAGCCTGTTAAGGAGTCAAGGATTGAAAGATCGTGAACTGCAAGGTCCCACATTACGTTAATATCCCTCTGAAATAATCCAAGGTTGATTCGAACCGAATCATAATAAAGTAGTTCTCCGAGCGAAGATTTAGCTAATGCACGCATTTTCATGACTGCACCAGTGTAAGTAAATGTGTGATCAACCATAAGAACAAGATTACGTGACCGAGCCTCTCCCATAAGTAAAAGACATTCTTTGGAAGTTTGAGCTAAAGGTTTTTCGATAAGAACATGTTTATTTCTTTCAAGTGCCTTCATCCCTAGCATGAAATGAGATGAAGGAGGAGTAGAAATTACTACAGCTTCTAAGTTGTGGAGGTTTAGTACTTCTTCAAAGGAGGTAAGTGTTTTAACATTAGGATGATTTATCGAAGCTTTTATAAGTAGTGATTCGGATAAGTCACAGATACAAATTAATTCAAATTGATCTGAGTACTCAAAGTTTCTAGCCAGATTTGGGCCCCAATAGCCATATCCAACAATAGCGACTTTTAGTTTTTTATTTTCCCTCATTAGAATCTCTTAAAAGCCTTGCAGGTAAACCCGTAACAGTTGAGAAAGGTTTGACATCTTGGGTCACTACAGCACCAGCACCAACGAGTGCACCTTCTCCAATTTTTACTCCGCACAAAATTATTGCACCTGTACCAATAGAGACAGACTTTCTGATCATTGTACTTTCTAATTTCCAATCTCCATCCAATTTTGGTTTTCCATTAGAGTTTGTCGACTTTGGAAAACGGTCATTGATAAACATAACCCCATGACCAATGAAGACATCGTCTTCGATTGTAACTCCTTCGCAGATGAAAGAATGAGAAGAAATCTTACAATTTCTACCAATATTGACATTTTTTTGAATCTCTACGAAAGATCCAACTTTAGAGAACTCCCCAATCTTACATCCGTAAATATTGACTAGTTCCGGGTGGTTTATGATTACACTTTTTTCTATGATAGAGTCTAGAATTGGCATTTTACAGTCTTTAATAAAAACATTTATACAACTTTCTTAACAGTTTACTTTACCTGAATTTTTTTTGAAAAATCTTGGTAATAACTTAAATATTCTTTGTTTTTTATTTCTAATATGTAGTTTCCCTTCCTCAAATAAGCATTGGGGAAATAACTGGGATCATCTTTAAAGATGAGTACTTGATCTGAATATAATTCATCAGTCTTAATGAGCAACTTATGGTGGTAGTTGTGATCAGGCTCCAAAACATAAGCATACCTTTTGAGGTTTAAGCCAATGAGCAAGAGGCAAATAACCACAACGGTAATGTACCCAGAATCTAAAGACTTAACATTTATTCGATTATAAAGATTCATTAGCAGCCATGCTACTAATATAATACTAGCCGCTTCTTTAGGAATGAAGTAACGCTCTACAAATAGGTTTAAATTAGTTATGTGGGATAACATGCAAAGAAAAACTGGTACTATTATCCATAAGATTACTGTTGTTTTTATGAATTTATGTACATTTGAATTTTTAACTGGTGTAACCAACCCTTCATTTAATTTAGAATTGAAAAGTAATACAACAATTACAGGAAATAGTAGGGAAAGCCAATTCAAGGGTTGATTGTAAATGCCAAGTAAATCAGATAAGTCATTTGGCTTGGGCCAATTTCCAAGATGAGAGCTTTGTTGGTTAAGCAAAAATATGTAGACGGGAATTGTTAGAAACCAAGAATATAAAACAGATCCAGGTATTTTTTTTAAAAGGTTTTTATTTTTTGAACAAATCAAGAATGAAAGGCCAACCAAACCAGAAAATATAATTCCAAGGTAGTGAACTTGAGACAAGGACAAATGACTGAAAAAGTTTAGTACTTTAATTTTTTTGTTATCTGACTTCCGAAAAGAAATTTCCTGTATATACAAAACAAGTGCACCGCAGGCGAAAAACATTGAATAATGTCTTGCCTCAAGTGTTTGTGAAAGCAGTAAAGCAGATTGTGAAACTACTAAAATTATAGCGATAAATGCCGGCAATAATCCGAATAACCTTCGAGCTAAAGCGAAAGAGAAAACAACACCAATTATTGACCAGATTAAACTCTGGATGCGTAGCTGCTCAATGGAGGTTGGGAAGATAAGTTGGATAAAATAATTTAAAGTAAAGTAGAGTGGTGGAGAGAAATTAATACCTGTGAGCATAGAGCAAAAAAACTCAGAAAAAGTTTCATGCGATACGCCATAATAGGTGTAGCATTCATCGACCCAAGGAGCTTTAAGATCCTGAAGATAGAGTATCGAGATCGTGAAAACTAAAAGGAAAAATGCTAGGAGATATTTTATTTTTATAATTTCAGTTTAAGTAGTCATTCCAATCTTTTAAACATAGGTCAAAATATCCTCTTTGATTATCAGGAAACTTGTTATGATTTACAGTTTGAATTATTCTAGGGAGTAGTTGATAAAAATTCTCAGACCTATCCCCTGGATGAAGTGACCAAGCTTGGTCTGTCATAAGATCAGCACGCCATAGATTTGACTTCTTTAAAGCATGCTCGACCATTGTTTCCCAGCATAGCATTTTACCATTTCCACACAGCCTGCTTTTTAGTGGTTCGCGCCAAGATAACCAAAGAGGCTTTAACGGAAGTAAAGTCATGAATCTTTCTCTATGAATTAAGTAATGCCGACTCGTAAAGTTTTTGAACAAATATAAACCTCTCTTTTCATCAATCTGATAAGTGGTTGTACCCTGATAAAGTGTTCCATCTTTTGTTGGCGGACCTGCTTTCGGTAAAACACACAAAATATCTTCATTTTCTTCCATTACTCTGATGCCTTCTTTAATCCATGAAAAATTGAGATCCTCATAGAAGATCATATCGCAATCCAGGTGAAGTACATAATCTGAGTCAGTATCTATAAATTGCTTGAAACTCCCATACAAAGGATATCCTCGAAAACAGTGTGTTTCTTTGTAAGGAAAATCAAATTGTAATTTGTTCTTTGACCGAATTGATTTTGGATCATATGCAGTTTTATCTAAACTAAAGTTCAGAGATTTTTGAAGATATTCTATTTTGCTCATAATATCTTCCAAGTCGCTATGTTTAAGAGTGCATCCTAAGACTCCAGATGGTTTTCGGGTGTCAAGAATTAAAGTAACTTTATTGCCTGCTTTTTGTATTGATTTAATTATGGGTGGGAGAGTCTCATTGATAAAAAAAGCGTCAGACCTAGCGGTGAAAATGTATGCTTGAAAATCGAGATTCAATTAATTTATAAAAGATTTTCTTTTACGAAGAGAGTATTCCAATACCATAGGTTTTGTTTGCCTGTCCAATGAGCAGTTTGTTCATAAAATGCGAAGGGGAAGTAACCGTATGGTTCCAGATATTCAACTAAAGATTGGATAGGGACAAATCGATTATCTAGTCCAGTTTCTAGGTAGATAAAGCTAATTTTTTTCTCTTCCAAGGATTCACGAGCACCTTTGAGTACCTGCATCTCATATCCTTCTACATCGATTTTTAGCAGGTCGATATTTTGAAGTAAAAATCTTTTAACAAGATAATCTATTGTTTTAACTTCTACAATTTCTGAGACCGAATCATTAGAAGACGCTTTATTTAAGTCGTCTCTTAAAGAATGTATGACTGAATTATTCTGCATAAAAACTTCAGTTCTAGTATTTGTATCACCAAGAGCCAATTTATGTGTTCTGAAATTTTTTAAATGTGAACAATTTTGAATGAGTAAATCATAGTTTTGAGAAATGGGTTCGAAACTTTGAATTTTCGCTTCAGGGTAATCGCGTGCAAATGATATTGAAGTCTCACCATGGTGGGCTCCTACATCCCAGATTTCTTTAATAACTCCTTCATTGAGGCGAACTAGATCGTTTGCAAGGCAAGTACCACGAGGTAAAGAATTTCTGTAAATTTTCGACTTAAAAAGCTTTTCAAATAAATTCTTTATAAAGTCTTTCAATATCTTAGGTTGTTCCTCTGAGGCATTATTGATTCGCAATATTTAGAGAATCTGGAGGGAGAAAAAGGAATCTCATTGAAGAAATTCTGAAGTAATGATTCGTTGGACAATTCTGCTTTAACTTCAATTACAACGATATTTTTAAACGGTTTGTTCCAGGTTAAGTTTGGGGTTGAGCCATGCCTTTGTTCAAAGAATTTTAAATTTTGATCGATGGTAACCCTGATTTTATTGTCAAAACTGACTAGGTATTTCCTGTCGTAAGAAACAATGGAAGTTGGATGGAAATTCCTCAAGATTACTTTGGATGGAAATTCTTCTTTCTTAGGTTTGTAAAAATCATTCCAAGATTTTTGTAACGGATTTATTCGAAAAGCTTTGACCCAAATTTTTTTCCAAGATTGATGACCCTTCTTCATTTTAAATTCTAAAGTGGCATCGTTATCGGAATTTAAATGACTGTACCATCTAAGCCTTTTCTTACAGCGGTTACTGCCTCCCTCGATTGAATCCCGGTAAGAAATCAGATCTAATGTATCAAAATACAAACTATTAACCGTGCGTGTAGGATGTTGTGTGCGAAAGCATAATTTCGAGGAAAACAATCTTCTTTCCATTTGGGTAAGCCTGCTTGCCTGAAAGGTATCTTTATACTCAATTCTTTTTGTAGTAGTTTTGATATAAGGTTTGATTAACAATTAATTCGACATCAATTTTTGTAAAGTGAGTCACTGTTGAAAACTTCAGTTTGCATTTTTTTTTCATCGTGCATTCCCAAACTTTTAACTTGAATAAGGAAGTCTTTTGAACAGTCCATAAAATTACTGTTATTAAAGTAAATCTCAGCAGGGCCAAATTCTGGTTTTTTTTGATACGCAGAGACTGCAGAAATACTTGCGTTTCGAATGGTGGAATCGTTTAGTTTCGCTACAGATTGGTCTTTGCTAACGACACCAAAAGCGACATTCTCAACATAAATTGAATCTGCCTTAATGTGGCTTTTTTCACCAACTGAGATTGCTTTGTCCACTATATCAGAAAATGTACATTCTGAGATATCACTTTCGCTACCGCTAAAATCAACTCCATCCCCGCCAATGTTGAAAAAGTTACATTTTTCGATTTTACCAGAAGCAAAATCGCCGTCAAAGGCGTCAGAGAAGGTATTTGAAAAATTACTGTCTATCAGCTCGAATCTACCTCCGAATATATTAAGAGCATCCTCCGAATTTATATTGGTAAAAACGCAATTCTCGAATTTTACCTCGGATTCGTAACTCGAAAAAGCACCCGTCAAGTTCCACCCGGACCTTTCAATGCCAAATGGATTTGATGTATAGCCAACTCCATTGATGTTTTCAAAAACGCAAAATTTGAAATTGGAAGGTTTTCTAGGATTGTGAACAAAAGCCCCTCCCCAACCATCCGTTTGATCTGTAAAGATTACAGGATTAGAAGAATTCCCATCTACAACAATGGAGCCAAAACAAATTAAGCAAGCGTTTTGAGCGAACTGTAAAGTTGTATTGGGTTGAACAACTAAGGTTGCATTAGAAGGAATTACGATATCGGAATTTACCTTATAATTACCGTTTCCAATAATGAAAAATTGATCCTTTTTTTCGCTTATAAAATCAAATTCAGTTAACCGAGTATTGCTCTGAGCAAAGTTGGGTAAGAGTTTTAAATCAATAAATTTTCGAGGTTGTATCAAGATAGATATCGGATCGGTATCAAGTCCCCAAATTCTTACCTTAACAGATATATCCTTTGGATTTGCTAAGTTATTAATTTTCAAAGTTAATTTATGTTGGTTTGAATTTTCCGGTCTTGAAGGAAGAACAATTGCACCTTTATCTGTAATTCTAAGAAAATTTTCATCCTTTGCAGCTTGGTAACATTCTGCCGCTACTAAGAGGCTATCATTAACCTCAAAACCAATAATTTCAATGGGTTGTAGTGCAACATTGATTATGGAAATAGTAGCACTGTTGTCATTGAAGGCATTTGTTACCATTACTGGATTCTGTGAATCCAGTTCTTTTCTAATTCTCGCACACCTTTCATCAAGAATTTGCCATTGGTCACGAAACAAAAGAGTAGAAAATTGGCTAAATATCTGCTCGGCAGGTCTAAAGAATAGATCCCAAAGCAAGAGCCTTCTATGCTTTATTTCATCATTTGTTAAACTTTCTCTCAAGGTATCAATAAAAGATTTTCGAGAATAGAGGTCGAGGTACTTTACGAAATAATAAGATATATCAGGAGATTTTAATGCATAGTTGAGCCAAAATGAATGTTCTGGAACATTTTCTGAAAAATATTGATAAGGCGATTGAACAGACATGCTGGGGCATCCATCAAATGCAATAGGTTCAAGTTGTGCTAAGATTGGATTAAAGTAGAATTTAATATTGTTTACTTGGAAATTATGTTCAGTTCCCCAAATGCTGCAGAGTGCAATGTATTTGCCTAAATTTTCGGGGTTGAATACTTTTTCTGAAGGTATTTTACCATTCTGAAGATCCATGATGAGACCGGTAGCAGCATTGTACTGTGAAGAAAGTTCTTTTTTTCCATCAATCTTCCGGTTATAGAATTTTATCGGTAAATTACTGAACATTTGATTGGTGTCTAAGTTTCTTGTATCGCCAAAAAAAATTTTGTTAAGGGCACTGTCATCAAAGCCGAAGATAGCACCCTCTCTTCTTTTGCATCTTTCAAGCAAATGCTTAGTAAAATGTTCTTCTAAAGCATATATGCCCATTTTTTTACCATTTATAACTAAATTAACAAAGCGATAATCTACACCTAACAGGTTTTGAGATTCTATTGTTTTTAAGAAAAGCCATTCTTGAGTATTTCCTCTTACCACAGGGTTTTGTAGAGAAAATTCACTCATACCTAGTAGAGTCTGGTTGTCTTTTATCTTAATTCTTAATGACCATTTATCAGATTGCCAGTGATCAGCCAAATCACCTTTAAGTCTAATTTTGCAAGGACTTTCAATACCATTGCAAGTAATGCTTGCAGAAACAAAATCATCAGAACTTCTTTGTAATAATCCCTTTTTCAAAGCGATTTCTCTTTTGTTTTTAATTATTTGTAAATTTTTATGGCTAATATTTAAGGTCAATATTTCTAAGTCATTCTTTTCAAAAAAAGAGCTAATTATCTGGGGCGATCTTAAAAGATAATAATGACTTTTCACAAAATTTATAACATCAATATTGCCAACATATATACCGAAAATGAATGAAAAAAATATTATACCTAAGAAAGGTTTTTTTTTGTCATTTAAACTCTTTTTTAATTTAATTACTCTCATCTGAAAGTTTGCTCAACATACAATATGATATCTAAAACAAATCGAGCTAACAGAATTTATACTACTCTTATTTGGATTAATAAAGTGATAATGGAATAATTTAAATTAATTTGAAACCATGCAGTAGTGTACTTTTTTGTCTACTCATTAGGGGTAGTGAAATCATCGAGTAAAGTAAACCTACAATCCTTAAAATTAGATCCCAAGTGACTGGAGAATTCTGAAAGGTCTTCATCTGAATAAAAATTGATGATTCCAGTTATGCAAATTTGATTATCTCCTTGATCAATTCTTTGAATCTTAATTTCGTCAGCAAACTTTCCAAGTTTAGAAAAAACTTTTTTTAAACTATCTTCTTCTTCAGTATCATTGATTTGAAGGTTTAAAAGAAGATTGCCGTTTTCGACAGCTTTTCTCTTTCCGAAAAATGAAGTTAAAGAAATAACGAATAAGACAATTGGTACGGATATTAATGCAACCTCCCGTTGATCCGCGCCTAAAGCAAGACCGAGTGCAATTGCCAAGAAAATATAGGCTAATTCCTCGGGTTCTTTGATGGGCGTGCGAAAACGAACGATTGAAAGTGCACCAACCAGACCAAGTGAGAGAGCTAAAGAAGACTTAACAACTGATATAACAAGGATTGTGGTTAAACAAATGATTGGTAGAACCAATCCGAGGTCGCGCCTTAGGACTTTATTACCTACTCGCGATGAATAATGCCAACAAATCGATAAGGACAAAATAATTCCAAGCAAAAGGTTCCATAGCAGAGAATCTAAGGACACATTGGGGAGATTAATACTAGTTATTTCATTCATAATTTAATGTTTTTTACGCGATTTTTTTAATTGCCGATAAAACTTTTGTTACCGATATTGACGTCATACAGAGCAAGTCATGGCTGCATTCTTCGAAGCCATCATGAATCCAGCATGGACTGCATTTGGGGGTATTGCTTAAATTGATGTTCTGTGAATACCCCAGGGATTTCACAGGACGAGAGCCTCCAAATATAATTATACTAGGAATATTTAAACCGTTTGCGACGTGCATGAGTAAACTGTCAGGGCCTATGAAAAAAAGAACAAGGGATAATAAAGCAGCAGACTCCCTCATAGAGGTCTTGCCAGCAAATCTTTTAACCCCCTCGAAAATGGGCTCATTTGAATCACCCAACTGAATGATTTCATAATTTGGTTTTAGTTTTGATAAAAGCTCTATCCAATATTCAATGGGCCAATTTTTAACCGATTCTTTGCTCCTAGTACAAATTGCGAGAATAGGCTTGTTTAATTCTAATTTTGAAAATTGTGACATGCCCCAATTTTTTTCCTGATCGGTCAAGTAAAATTTTGAATCATATTCAAAATTAGTAATTCCAAGTTTTGTTAAATTATAATCTACCACATTTATCTGATCTTCTTTACGGACGATTAATTCCCAGTAGGTAGAATCTAGAGAATAGAAGGTTTCTTGTTGATTCAATGAATCTATGTGAGGATCTTGTTCAACAAGCTCAGGATAAGGCGTAATGCAATTGCATTTGATGTCTGGGTAAACTTTTTTCAAGTTTCGAATAACTGTTGCTGTGATGAGAGCATCTCCAGGAGCACCGAGGCGATCAATTACAGTAATCAATTTTTTTTTCCTATTTAGACTAGGAAGTATTAGTGAAAGTTTTGAATTTTTCCACCATCTGTACCTAGACCAAATTTTTTGAGGATACCGAAGGTGAAATGGAAACAATAATGGTTTGAGCTTTTTATTTCCTCCAGGAATTTCTCCATAGTCTTTCAATATTATAAATTCAAATTTCTTGCGAGTAAGAGTCCAACTTTACCGTCTCTCCCAATCGCTGGATGTGGGTTTGATAATTTTAAAATTTCAAATTCTAATGAATTAATTTTATTAATGATTTGTTCTTGCCCGCCTTCTCCTGAGTGCCAACTATGCCATTCCAAAATAAAAAAACGAGAGTTTTTAATAATGCTTTCATAAAAAGATAAAAACTCCCATTCACTACCCTCGATATCACATTTAATTAAATCGTAAGTTGGTGATAATGTTTCGAGGATTTCTTCACATTTTAAAATTGGGATGAAATCCTGTGATAGGCAGTCTCCTTCATCTGACACGGAACCTGCCATAAAAGGGCGATCATAAAAAGATAATTTTTCTTTATTAGGGTTTCCGATCGCTTTTGGCAGGTAAGTAAACCTTCCTTTGAGTTTTTCGATTGAAGTCAGGCATTTTAAAGATTTCAAGCACCTTGGTGAAGCTTCAATTAAGGCAGATTCTAGAGGAGTGTCCGGTTGTATTGATTGAAGCCATAAAGAAAAATACCCATAATTTGCACCGATATCAATAACCTTGCGGAATTCAATATCAGGCAAGTACGAGTTATATTCTCCTTGAATGAAAATTTCAGAAAATGAATCGTAAGAGTCGTTTTCCTCAAGATTAACGCTGTAATTATTTGATATTGGAATGGAGAGATTAAACTCACTAAAGTAATGAGACTTTAAGTGGGTTATAATACTTTCTCTTAAAAATGTTGATTTTAATATAAACGATAAAAAAGACATGTTTTACTGGATAAGAATTCTCTCTAATTTCGACCTCACTGCGTCAGCTGAGTATTTTTCTTCGACGATTTTTTGTGAAGCCAAAGAATTTTTCAATACAACCGAGTAATCTTCAATGATTTCGATCAAGTTGGTAGTCAAGCCATGGATGGAACGTTTGTGTAACCTTAGACCAATTTTATGTTCTTTAAGAAGTCGATTTGTTGAAGTGCCTAAAGGTCCATAAGAAAGAATTGGTCGGCGACTAGCTATTAACTCAGGTAGTTTTGTCGGGAAAGATAATTTATAACTTTCATGATATTTCAAGTTGAAAGATGAGGGTATTAGGAAGCAATGGGCCTTTTCCATAATCGAATATTTTTTCTCTAAGGGCATAATTACCCCGTGGTGGAAAACACCTTTCATTTGAATTTCTTTATCTAAAAATGATGTTGGTTGCCTTTGTCCATAGAGATGAAATTCTACCCACGGAATGATCTTTCTGATCTCTGCAACAGCTTGGAAGCAATCTTCTATACAATCGCCGTGGAGGTAGGAAAAAAGACCTCCAATAAAGCAAAGAATAAAGGGGTTTTTTTCGGAAAAATTTGAAACTACTGGCTGTCGGATATTGAAACACTCTCTTTCCGCACCATTATGAAGTATTTCAATATCCTTACGCCGAATCATCGCTTCATATTTGTATTTCATTTCATTTGTAATGCATAGCAATCTTTTGCATCGGCTAAGAATTTTGCGGACTTCATCGTTCTCAAAAGCAACAGAATGGTCAGCAATATGAACGAAAAAGGGGATGTCTAATCTTTGTGCAATCCAATTAGCAAACTTTAGGCAGTCTACCGAATATATAAAAGCGTAGACAGATCTAAACTCCTCAATCAAATGTTTAGTTAACCACCTTGTGGAATAATTACCTTTCCATTCTGGAATGTTCCCGAGGATAAAGGACAAATAAAACCTCCGTGATTTATGGTAGGGGACCTGAGCTAAATTAAGTCCTTTCTTTTCTGCATAGTCCTTAAACTCTGCATCAGTGAAAATAACCTTGTGCGGTAAGTTTTTAAACATACATTCTAGAGTCACCCCAAATCCGTTGGGAGAACCAGGTGGAGTCTCAGTGACGAGAAGTATCCTTTTTGTTGTCAGGGTAGGGAAATTACCTTTTTTTTAAAGACAAATTGCATTTCGGATAGTTGTTTAAAGTTGTTATGTGTTAACTCGAAAAAGTGACCATGATTTTCCCTTGCCCAGTTCGTTTCTCCATATCTTTTTTAGTCTGCCATCGTGCTTTGATAAGGGAAATGAATTACCAAAGTGCAACAGGTATGCTGAATCCTTGAGGTGGTTTGTTGAGAAATCTTTTACTTCAGTTACGGCAAAATTTTTACTCACATTAAACTTTAATGACTGAATTTTAAATTTTTTAAGTTTTGGCAAACTAGGAATCGGGATAAACTCGTCAGACCAGATGGCAATTTTTGAACTTGGGTTGATTTGATCGATTATTTCACTCGGTATGCTGGGGTATCCAAACTTTTTTTTACCGAAATTTGTCTGAGCCAGCACACCATTAGACCAAGCATCTTTGCACATTGCGAAAATATTCAAAGATGCAAAGTTGAAAGTAGGTGAGTTCTTGTTAAAGAAAACTGACCAGTTCAAAAAGAAAATAGCACAGGTAAAAGTTGTTAGTCTGAATTTTGAGGAAAGAAGAAAATCATATTTATTGATTCCAGCAAATAAAGAGCAGAAAGTGAAAAATAAAGTGAAGTAACGGTCGTTGTGAGGTCTCCATGATAACATGAAACAAAGTAAAAATAGATAAGTGAGAATGAGAAAAAGAATTTCTTTTTCTTTGGCTATCTTTTTGGAGAAACATCGGAGAAAAAAAAGTATAAAAAGAAGTATCCCAACAGGTCCAAACCAACTGTCCTCTAACTGTTCCCATTGCGGAAAAAAAGGCATGTTGCTTTCTCCGGCATTTCCTATCCAAGGATAAAAAAATGTAAGCCAAAAATCGTTGAGTAATGCAACAGGAGAAAAGGTAAACGATGATTGCAAAAACTGATCCACGAAGTGAGGTAAATGAATGATCTCAAACAAGTACCGAAAAAAGTTTCCTATGGTACCTATAAATAGAGAATTATTACTATGATGATGAGTGAAATAAGTTGGCCCTGACCAGTTTCCCCATAAAAAAATATTGTAGACATAAGTGATTGCAGGGCTAAGGAAAAAGAGGATTATTGAGCCCCACAAAAAGTTTAGAGGTGATATTTTGAAGGATTGATTCTTTTTGAACCAAGTGATTCCCCAAATGATCACCATTGGAAGTGCAAATGCCAAGTAAACCTTTTTACAGGATACAGCCCATGCTAATGAGCTAAGACTTAGAATGAAATATAAGTTTTGAGGGGAATGCTTCCACTTTGAGTAGGCATGGTAACTTGCGAGGCAAGCAAGAACTCCAGGTAAATCATTTTTAGCACTTAAACTTTGATATGCCGGTTCAATCAGGCTGATAAAAAGGAGACATGGAAAAAAGCGTACAAACTTACCTTTATTCTGATCGTCTGTGAAATTATAAAGAAATCCAATGATACATAAAAATGAAATGTAGCCGTATATCGCCAGCCCCCGATCCAGACCGAAACGAAGGTGGTTGTGAAGAACTAGGTCATAACCAAATCCATAAATTATTTCACAGATATTGTTAAATGATTTAAGAAAATAGGAATTTTGCTGCTCCAAAAGAATGATTCGTGACACATGGTAGGTATTTACATCATAAGTTGTGGGCGAAAGTAAAACAGCTAAGAATAATCCGTACATTAGAGGCAAAATAAAAATTAAATGGATAATTCTAATTTTTCTTAAAATCGCGTTTATTCCCTCAAATGTCTTAGGAATACAATGCTTTTTACAAATGAAAACTAGCATACAAAAATCAATGACTAAATCAGCATAGATAGTGTAGGAGCTAAGCTTGCAGAGAAATAGAATTTTATACACACAATAAATTATACAAAGGGAAAGCCATCCAGAATGACAAATTGATGACTTGATACACAGCCCGTTTAACCTGAGCCATAAAGAAACTCCTTTAAAAATTAAAAAGTAATGGGTTAAGATGTAAAAGAGTTCCAAGAAAAATCTGGCTGTTATCTATAGTCTATTATTGTGTGAATGAGCTCGAACAATTTCCTTAATTGTATCGTGCAAAGGCTTTCTTATTTCGAATGTAGGAAAATGTTCCTTGATTTTCGAAAGATCACTGTAGTAGCAAATATGATCACCAATACGATTTTGATCTAAATATTCATATTTTTGTGTTTTTCCAGAGAAACCCTCACATATTACGAATGCTTCGAGAATCGAGCAGCTATTCATTTTACCTCCCCCAATATTGTATACATCACCTGAGCGAGGATTTTTGAAGAAACAATTGATAAACTGAGCAACATCCTCGGAGTGAATATTATCTCGGACTTGTTTTCCTTTGTAGCCAAAAATCTTATAATTCTTATTGTTTAAATTACACTTTATTAGGTAACTTAAAAATCCGTGTAATTCTACACCAGAGTGAGATGGACCAGTCAGGCAACCACCTCGTAAACAGCAAGTAGCCATTCCGAAGTAGCGCCCATATTCTTGTACCATTACATCAGCGGCCACTTTTGAAGCGCCAAATAATGAATGCTTACACTGATCGATCGAAAAATTCTCAGCAATTCCATTTGCATAATCCTGATGATCAAAATCCCAACGCGAATCTAGTTCCTTTAACTGTATGTGATTAGGACCATCCCCATAGACTTTGTTCGTGGACATATGAACAAAAGGGGAATCATGGCAAAATTGACGAGTAGCCTCGAGGAGATTGAGAGTTCCAACTGCATTTACATCAAAATCGTCAAAGGGAATGGAGGCAGCTTTGTCGTGTGAAGGTTGGGCAGCAGTGTGCACAATTGCATCTGGTTTTAGATTTCGAAAAAGCTCTAAAACTTTTTCCCGATCTCGAATATCAATTTCATTATGATTAAAACTAGGGATTGAATTTTGAAGTTCTTTTAACCTCCAAGTTGTGTCTCCTTGTAATCCAAAGAAGACAGCTCTTTGATTGTTATCTACACCAAAAATTTGATGGCCTCGTTCTGCAAAGTAAGAACAAACTTCTGAACCAATAAGTCCTGAAGAACCAGTTACTAAAACTTTCATAAGTAAGATTATTAAGTTATTTCCAAACTAATTTAGCAAATTAGAATTAAAAATATCAAGGTACTGATTTGCTATGAGTTTTTGGTCAAATAAATTCCTTGCATGTTGCTTAACACTAGTTCGAATATCTTTATATTTTTGCAGAGCAAGAATAGATAATAATTTTTCTACTAATAATTCATTACAAATTTTATCGACAAGCCAGCCGCTCTTATCGGGTACAATCATTTCAGGAATACCTCCGGTTTTAAAGGCGAGAACTGGAGTTCCACAACTCATTGATTCTGCCACGGTGTTTGGGAGATTATCAATTGGTGCAGGGTGGATCAGTATGTCAGCAGCATTATAAGCAAATTGAAGTGTTATCTCGTCTTGAATAAAACCGATGTGCCTTACATTCCATGAGTTTGAAACATTTGGGCATCCATCACCAACTAAAAGAAATTGAACTTTATTAGGTGGTATTGTTCGAATTATCTCTTCAATCATCCATCCACCTTTGTGCTCTGCGTTTAAATTTCCTGAGATGAATAAAATAGTAGGTTTTCCATCTTTCAAACCAAGTGCTTTTTTACAGCCAAATTGATCGATCTGTTCGAAGTAAGAATTTGGAATCGGGTTATGAATTTTAGTAATATTACTATTTTTCCAGTTTGAATTACAGGCTTCTGATTTAATCCAGTTGGAAGGAGCAACACCCGTAAGTGAATGAGAATTCTTTAAATTATCTAAATCATGCCAAAACGATTTTATTTCATTAAGAAAATCGTCTTTAGGAGGAGGAGTGTGCGTTGGGCAAAAACTTCCTGAAAAACTAAAACAATCATGAAGCGTCCAAAAAACAGGTGCAAATTTTAAAGCCGTAGTAACAAGCGAAAGTGGCCAAGTCGTAGAATGTAAATTGTGAATATGTATAATATCAGGTTTTTGTTCATTAAGAATAAAACATAAATGTTTACATAATCCAAAATTTCTTAATTTCTTGAACAGCGGTGGGTGCCTCTGAAAAAATAAGGATAGAAAATCGAATTTTTTACCATGGGATAAGACGGAGTGTTCTTCTTCCCATGCTCCATCACTAGATACCGTAACTACATCATGTCCTAAATCTTGAAAAGATGATGCAATTCGGGTCTTTGCAATAGATGCACCTCCAGTTTCTTTTAAATCAGACAATGATAATATTTTCATCTAATTCTAATTCAAAGAAATCTTTTTGTAGTGCATGAATGTCACATCTAGAAGTTTTTCCATTGAAAATTTTTTTTTGATACGATCTTTTCCATTAATCCCCATGCTTTTTCTTAATGCTTTATTCTTTGCTAGATCAATAATGGCTTTGGTTAGTTGCGAGGGATTACCTGGGTCAATTAAAAGTCCACTTTTCCCATGACTGACGACTTCTGGGGTACCACCTGTATTGCAGGCTATGATAGGCTTACTGTGTCTCATGGCCTCAAGATAAATAATGCCAAAAGATTCGTATCTCGATGGTGCTACGAAAATATCGCATTCTGAATAAAATAATTCAAGTGAACTTCGACTTTTATATCCATGAAAGAAGACATTTTGTAAACCCAATCTATGGAAGTCGCTTTCAGCTTTCTCATTCATCTCTCCAGTTCCGCAAATATCAAATTGAATTAAAGGAAATTCTTTGATTATCTGGGGAATGGATGTAATGAGAGTATCAAAACCCTTGCGATATTCTGATTTCCCTACAAACAAAACTTTCAAAATTTTGCTACTTTTAGGTTTGGGGTAGTCTTTTGAAACAAACTTTGAGTTAGTGATGCCATGAGGGATAATGCTAAAATCGTTTTGTTTTAAATGGATTAGATCTGTAACTAAAGACGCATGGCTTTGGGTATGAGTGACTCGGAATTCGCTTTTATGAATTTGTTTTTTTTCAAACCAAGCTGCTATTTTATGATTTAAACCAGCGACACAATCCTCAGAGTTAAAAGCTTGGTTCATCAAAGTTGAGACGCGAGTGAAGATGGGGGGCCTTTCCACAAGTGTTGAGACTCCATATGCGACTCCGCGATTGCTCGACGCTTCAATTACATCGAAAGGTTTTGCACGATTTAAATTTTGAAATTTGCGTTTGGGTTTTGAAAATAATTGGGATGCCTCAAAAAAGTGGAAAAACTTAAACAACTTACAGAGTTTTCCGATTCCCATAAAGTAAGGGATTTTCGGGTTGTTTAAACCAATTGAGTGAATCGGGATGCCTTGGAAAAACCATGATCTGCTTGTTGTCAAATCGTATGGAAGGTGAAAAACTTCAACATCATTCCCTCTAAGTTTTAGTCCTATTGCAAGATCTCTGTAATGAATACCAATACCTGAATCCATCTCATTTCCTGCAGAGAAAAAGGGTGTAAAAATCGCAATTCTCAATGAGTTAACCAACTATTTAATTTTATCTTTAACAAGAGGTTTGAGATTCAGTATACAGGAAAATAAAAATGAAAGAAAAAGGGTTTGTACAACTAAAGTAGCAGGGTACATGAATCTAAAATCATGGGCGGTGGTAGCCACGAGATATGAAAAATAGTATAAAAATGGAAATAAAATAATTATTAGTGAGAAAGGATTAATTCTTTTCTTAATAATAAAAAAAATAAGAACAAAAATGCTCAAAATATTAATAATTAACCAAACGGCGTTAATCCCAGAAAATAATCTTGAGCTCATATTATCTGAGATAGCGATGGAAAAGTAAAAATTTTTGCTCCGAATCTTGTTGAAAGTTGTATTTTGAATTAATTTTTCTGAGCGTTTTGTTAAAATAATACTGCCATGTTGTGCTATGTCTTGTTTGTCAACACCGAGGTAAAACCAGTTGTGAGGGACTTCAAAACTTAACAAGGTTTGGAAATTCAACCATTTTGTTTTTATAAAAAGCAGAGGATGGCGTAAAATAGCTTTCATGTATTCTTCTGTCATCTCATTCCCGTATCTGTATTCTTCGTTAACAATAGTATCTTCAAAGTAGATTCGGTGGACATTACCCCATTCAAAACCTTCAAGATAGTTACTCTTGAGATTACTATTCAGGTAAGGAAAATTTTTTCTCATGTCAGGTTTTAAATAAACCATGGATATCAAATCTT
>MDTC01042696.1_pt1 | contig 59592 bp, 64 predicted proteins | sample 811181 | NCBI WGS metagenome assembly MDTC01 (sample SAMN05326644, study PRJNA326480) | marine metagenome | isolation source: seawater | place: Pacific Ocean: North | collected 2011 | reverse complement strand
TTGTTTCTTTTTTTTGTGTTGTTTCTTTTTTTTGTGTTGTTTCTTTTTTTTGTGTTGTTTCTTTTTTTTGTGTTGTTTCATACAATTTATCGGAAGATGATATAACGATTGGTGTGTTTATTTTTAATTTATTTTGATAATTAAGCAATCTATAAATAATATTTTCCGTGTTCTGTTTTTTATTATTACTTATTAAATCTTTTTGTAAATATATAATATTTTTTCCATTTTCGTTTAATGTTACATAACGTTGATAATAAAGTTTATTTCTATAAAAACCCCTTTCTTGAATAACTATACGCAAGTCAAAAAATTTTAAAATAGACTCAACTTTGAAATTATGAATAGTTTCAAATTTATTTAATTCTTCAAATGGAAAATGATTTGGATTGTGATCAATAATTATTCTCTCCATGAATATTCTTAAATTTTTTGGAGAATACATTTTTATCCCAAATAATATCATATATAATAATTTATAATTTTCAGAAAGAATTGATACATTTAATAAATTATATTTATCATATATTGATTTATATTTTTTATATTTTGATTGATTTGCAAAATTATAAATTACATTATTATTCTGATTAATTTTAATTTTTTTTGATTCTATAATATCTATATTTGTAAAATAAAATGATAATTTCTTAACATTATTTTTTAAATCTTTTATAGAAAATGAAGTATCATTTAAATTTTTTATACTATTGTTCAAATAAACTAAATAACGTTTCATATTACTATTTCTCAATTCTTCTATCAAAGGACGAATATATACCTTAATAAAACTATATATAATATTTATAAAATTATCAAATAATTCTTTTTTTTGAATTTTATTAAAATTGATAATAATTGCATTATTTTGGTAGTTTTCAATAACTAAATTTTGGTAATTTTGAAGAAATAAATTTTGGTTATGTTGTTGTAATAATGTTAAAAAAGCTTCATCATCTTGTGATAGTTGTTCTTGTTGTTGGAATAGTTGATTTTTTGGATCAATAAAGAAAAAAGGATTTAAAATGGATTGTCTATTTAATTTTTGAATTGATTTCATTTTGAGTTGTATAGTTGTCATTTCTAGATCAATTTCTCTTAGGAAGAAATCTAATTGTTCATTAATATCTGTATTCATATTATATATTATCATTATGTGTTCTTTGATAGTATTTAATTTATCAATTTTATCTTGATTCATTTATTAAAATAATTTTTATTTACAAATATTTTTTATTTTACGAATAATCTTTTTATTATTCTCTTCTAAAATATTTATTCTTTCCTCTAATATTTTTATTTTTTTTTTTAAGAAATTATTATCATTATTATTATTATCATTATTTTTATTTTGTTTTTCTTTTTCAAATTCATTTGATTCGATTAAAATATTATTTATTAAATTTACAGGTATATGTAATAATGAAGATATTTGTTGTTTAGTATTACCATTTTTTATTTTATCTTTTATAATTTTACTAATTCTTAGTTTTATAGCTCGTGGAGTTCTTTGATGTTTTATTGCTATATTTTCGAATGTCATTTCCATTTTAAGTTCATGAACTAAATCGATATCTTCTTGTTCATTCCATCGATTCATATTATTTTTGGGAATTATATTTTTTGAATTATTCATTTTACTATAATTATTTTGTTTCTAAATAAAAAAAATAAAAAAATAAACAAAAATTAAAAAAAAATTATATCGAAATAAAAAATTGAAAAAAAATAAAAATGTTGAATATAAAAAAAATGTCAAATCAAGAATTAATAACACAAGACAACAATGATCGATATTGTTTATTTCCAATAAAATATCCGGATATATGGGAAAAATATAATAATCATAAAAGTGCTTTTTGGACTTGTCAAGAAATAGACATGTCAGTTGATAAAAAAGAATGGAATACATTATCTGATAATGAAAAATATTTTATTGAAAATATATTAGCTTTTTTTAGTAATAGTGATTCTATTGTTGTTGAAAATCTTGTAACAAATTTTTGCAGTGAAATTACAATTCCTGAAATCCGTTGTTTTTATGGATTTCAAACCATGATGGAAAACATACATGCTGAGGCATATGGTCTAATGATTGATACGTTTATTGATGATCCTGTTCGTAAAAATGATTTATTTCATGGAATGGACAGTATTCCTTGTGTGAAAGAAAAAACAGATTGGGCACTCAAATGGATTGAATATAATAAAGATAATGACTCATCTCTGGCTACTCGTTTATTTGCATTTGGTATAGTTGAAGGACTTTTTTTTAGCGGTTCTTTTTGTGCAATTTTTTGGTTAAAAGAAAATCAAAAATTAGTTAATTCTCTTGGAAAATCAAATGAATGGATTTCACGTGATGAATCACTTCATACTGATTTTGCAATATTATTATATACAAAATATATTCAAAATAAGCTTCCTGAAAAAACTGCTCATGATATTATGCGCGAGGCTGTTCAAATAGAAGAAAAATTTATTTGCGAAAGTATTCCTGTATCTATGATAGGAATGAGTTCTGATTTAATGAAACAATATATACACCATATTGCAGATCGTTTATTAGTTCAATTTGGATATTCTAAAATATTTTATGAAACAAATCCTTTTACTTTCATGAACAAAATTTCTCTTGATGGAAAAACAAACTTTTTTGAGCAACGAGTTTCTGAATACAATTTAGTAAATAAACATGAAGAAGAACAAATTTTCCAATTTGATTTATCAGAAGAATTCTAAAAAAATCAGACTACTTTTTAAAAAATAAAAAAAATGGAGGTTGTTTTACGGCAAAGGCAAAATTTACAGGATATACTGATAGAAAGTTAGATTTAAGACATGAAAAAACATTTTCAAATGAAGAACATAATTGGAAAGGTGATGAAGAATGGGTAATACAAATAAGATTTGAAGAATTTGAAGATATAACAAAAAGTGATATTAAAGCAGTAATACGTTGTCCATTGACTGTAATGTATTATGATAAATTGAAAAGGAAAGAAAATTTTCCTAATTTAGTTAATGAATATAATAATTTTAAAAAGTATCAATCCACTAAGATAGATAAACCGACGATATGTAAAAAAAGATAATTAAACAGATATATATATAAAGATAATCAAACAGATGATATATAAAAAAAGATAAATAAACAGATATATATATATAAAATCAAATTATTAGAAAATTAGATTATAAAATTAATAATTTTATAACAATTATTTTATTATTACTTTTTAAAGAATATATTTTTAATATCAGTCATTGATTCAAAATTTTCATTTAGCAGGTATAAGTTTTCATTTATTTTATAAAGATTCCATACGATAAAACTTCCTAATGTAGCATTCACTACAATATGGACAACTTTTAAGATACTATTTGAAGTCATTTATTTATTTATATATTTTTTAATTTAATTTTTTTCTGCACATTGGGCAATGATTTTTTACTCCATTAATACAATCAAAACAAACAGAATGATTACATTGTGTTTTGAAATATGTTTCATTATAACAAACACAACATTCTGGTTCTTCTTTTTCATTCATATCTTTTTCATTCATATTTTTTTTTTCCTCTAAAATTTTTGAGCCACACTTAAAAAAAGATAAATCACCTTTAATATTTTGCATTTGAATACCGTGTAAATAATTTCCTCTCTTGTTTTCAACAGAGGTTACAATATCATTTATATATGTTATTCTTAAACGATGTGGAACATTATTAGAAAAAAATTTTTCTTCTTTTCGCACATTACCATCTTCATAATAAATTTTTTGAAAAACTCCATTTTTCATATTATTATTATAACATCCTATTAAGATTGGTCTTTCATTTTCATCATAATTAAATACATATCCATTTAATTCTCCATCTCTATAAAATTTACGAGATTTGATTTTTTGATTATGATAATATTTTATATAATTACCATCTCTTTTATTTTTAGTATAAGAAATTATAAAATTAACATTTCCATTTTCTCTGTTTACTGTAAAATTACCTGTTTTTTGCCCTTGACGATTAAATCGTCCCGATACTCTTAATTGTCCTGATGGAAAATATTCTTTATAATATCCTGTTTTTTTACCATATATATAATATCTTTTTACTTTTAAACTTCCATTATCATAAAATTGTTTACAACAACCATTAAATTTATTATTTTTATAAAAACTAACTTCATTGATTGCTCCATTTCTATAAAAATTTAAGGCTTTTCCTGAAATTTTTCCATTTTTCATTGTAAAAATACTTTTTTTATTGCCATTATCATAAAAAGTCTTTGTTGTCTTGTAATTATTATTCGTTATAATTACCTTTTTTTCATCGTTATCATTCCAAATAATATGTGTGTTTCTCATTTTTATTCTTTTTTGTTATATAAATTATATTTATATATCTATAGCTATACGTAAAAAATACAATATTATTATATTTATACTTTTTTGTTTTCTTTTCATTTTTTTTTTAATTTTCAATTTTTATAATTTTGAAATATATTTTGAATTTCATTTTTCATATCTTTAATTGGATAAAGAAGATAATTTTCATTTTTATTTTCGGGGTGAAGACAAACAATAAACATATTAGAAACTTTAAGATCATAATTTTTTTCTAATATATATTTATAGGCGTTAAGTTGTAGAGAGTAATGAATAAAATTAATATCAGCGAGATGAGATATATATTTTTTTTTTGAAAATTTTTTAAATTTATTAGAGCATTTAATTTCTTTGGATCTTTTCCAATCATAAATATCGATAGTTCCATTATTATTTTTAAATGCCATATCAATAGTTCCAGCGATTTTAAAATTTTCATCATAAACTTTCCATTCTGTGCGAAATGGGGTTAAGAAATAATGATCTTCTACGAAATTTTTAAAATAGGAGAATTCTTTGGATGAATTATGATATTTTTCTTTATTAAAAAAAAGTTCTATATCATCATGTAATTTTATACCTTCTTTAATTGCAATTTCATTATTTGTTTTGAATATATATTTAATCTCTTCTGCATTTTTATTTTTATATATTGGTTTTTTATTTTTAGAATTTATTATTTTCTGGATTACTTGTTCTGTGTCAAATTCTTCAAAACAATTTTTTATTACAGTTGTTACTGATACAAACTCTTGATTAGTTGTTTTATTTGGTTTAAATAAATACAAATGTTGTTCTTTATGAAAATGTATATATTTATCTCTTATATGAGCATTAGTGTCTTCTAATATCATTTTTTTATAGATTTAAAATTTTAAAAAAAATCACTTTTTTAATTTTTCTTCATTTATAAAATGCAAATCTTAAAAAACTTTATAAGTAGCATTGAAAATCGTTTAGATATTTATGATTCTACGTTAAAAACAACTTTTTCTACTTTATTTGATTTTAGTGATATTACTGATATTAGAACAAAAGAATTTTTTTTAGCTTTATTTAATGATATTGATTATGATAATCTTTCAGATAATGTTTTAGAATTTTTGTATAATTATTTATATATTTTAAAACAATATCAAATATTATTAAATTCATTTTTTGCTTCAACTGCTTATAGAAATTGTACAGTTCAAATAGAAAAATCATCATATATTGATGATATATCAAATTTAATTTTAGATTTAAACACTGTTATAAATGAAATTAATATTGAAAAAAATTATTCATTAACCAGTGATAGTTCTAATTCTTTAATTGTTTATCAACGAAATATATATACTTCTTCAAATACTCTTATTTCTGCAATTTTTTCTTGTTCTGAAGAAGAAACAACATCAAATCGTATAAGTTCCTTTTCATCTTCCAATTCTTCTGCTATATCTACTTCGAGAACAAGTTCATTAGCGGAAATATGGAAAGTAAAAAGAATTAATTGTACATTCATGACACAACCCACACATTTTCAATTTTATTCGAATAAATTTTCATCTTTCAATAGTCATTATATTAGTGACATTTGTAATTTGAAATTAGTTTTTCCTTATGGAGTTCGTCATTTAAAATATAAATCAATCAATACATCAGGATATGAAAAAATTCATGTTCAAGATAAATATGAAAAAGATAGTTTTAGTATTAATCATAAAAATAATAGAATTTATAGTATTTTTGTTCCAACAGTAAATTTAGAAAAAAAAACTTTACGTATTATGTATTATACAATTACAAATGCTGAAAAAATTTTTATTAGTGAAAAGTATTAATATAATTTATTATTCTATAATAATAAATTGTTAAAAAGCATATATTTAATAATAATAAATTTGTTAATTAAGTAAATTTGAAAGAAATAAATCTAATTCAGGTAATTCATCATTTTCTTTTAATAAATCAATAGTATTAATTTTAATTTTATATATATTATCTAGATTTATAATGTTATTATTTTTCTTTTTCAGACTATATGAAACATGAACTGTATGATTATTTACTTTATTAATAATTGTATTTATAAATAATCCTGTGTTCTTAGTAATATAAAATTCAATTTCAACATTTTCATTTTGATTTAATAATATTTGAATATATTGAAAAATTCTAAATTTATTATCAAGAAATCCAATCTTCTTATCTTTTTTAATTTCATCCAAACATTTTTTTGATAATAAATTTAATTGCTGTTCAGTAAAAGGTTTTGGAATATTAAACAATAAACTTTTTAATAAATAATGACAAATACAATCCGGTAGTCTACGAATTGGTGACGTAAAATGACAATATTTATCTAAACCAACTAGATCATGCGGATTTTTATTATTTGAATACTTTGCTTTTATTCCCTTCTTTATAATTTCCTTTAAATCGAATTTTTCTAATCGTTGCGCATTACATTCTCTAAAAATTCCATCTGATAAAATATTTGCAATAAATCCATTCGTAACTATTGCAAACTCACTAATCATTTCTTTAAATAATTTAGAGTTCAAAGAGTCTTGAACGAGAATAGGTTTAGAGTCAATATATTTAATATAAGATGTTGAATGGGATAATGTTAATGATGAGGATTCAGCAAGACGTTTTTCTCGAATTGCTTTAGAAATTTTCAAGCATAGAGAAAATTTAAGGGGACAAGCATTATTGTAAGTAAAAGAGTTATTTTTTTTTATGGTAATATCACTAAAGAAAATTTCAGGTTGAGATGGTAGCATAGTATCTTCTTGAATGAGCCAAATGATAGAAATGGCTTTTTTTTTTTCTTGATGATTATTGGTTTTTAAACTACATATATTTTCCAAATTTTTAGGCAACAAAGATATAATGTCTCTATTTGAGGGATATTTAGTAGTAATTTTCATTTCAATATTTTTCCAAAGTTGTGAATGAAGGGGTATGAAGTGAGTTGGATCTGCAATGTGAATAGCAAGATACAATTTATTATTTTCATGAAAGAAACTAAATCCATCATCAGCATCATTACTATTTTCTGGATCAATTGTAAATACTTCTAAATGTGTTAAATTTTTTCTCTTTTGAATTTTAAATAAATGAGGTTGATGAATATAGGTTGAAAGTGTTATATCTTCAAGAAGGTCTCTTTTCTTACCATATAATACTTCTATTTTTTTCGAGTAAAAAGATTCTATTTTCATTTTTCTTATTTTTTTTTTTTAAAATTTTTTTAAAAATCATTTTTTAGAATAAATGAACAAAAAATTATTAATATTATTTTTTTTTATCAAAGCACTTTTTTTATATATAAAATTAGATTTAATATGGTTTGCGGTATATTCTCAAAAAAATGTCTATGGTCCACAATTAAGTTTAATTAATTCAAATTCAAAATTTAGATTGAGAATACCAGTTGCAATTTTGACATGGATATTATTAGCAGCAGGATTAACAACATTATTATTTTCTTTAAAGGAGAAGAATAGATGGAAAATATTTTTAATTGGATTTTTATATGGTTTTGTTGTGTATGGAGTGTATAATGGAACAAATTATGCAACAATAGAAAAATATAAAGTCAGAACAGCGATAATAGATACATTATGGGGAAGTATAGCGGGTGGTATTATAGCAACTATTGCAAGTCTGTAAAGATTTTTCTTTTGACTTTTGATTGAAGCAACAAATCTTGTAATTTTTCTAAATTATAATCTGACTCAATACATATTTCAAATAATTTAGATGGAGTATATTTATAATTTAAATGTTCAGAGTTTTCTTCAATAAAATGTTCAAAGTTTTGATAATTTTCAAAACAATAATATTTTTCATCAAAAAATCTTTTAATAAATTGAAAAAGCAAATCTGTTGTAAATTCTTTAAAATGAATTAGGTTGTCAATTCTTCCAGGACGTAGAAGCGCATCATCTAATTTTTCAGGTTGGTTTGCTGACATAATGAACATCTGACCGTCTCTTTCCATAATACCATCAATTACATTTAGTATTTGAGATAAATTTATATTATGATAACTAGAAATATTATCACCAGTTTCAGTATCATCATTTTCAATAGATGATTTATCAAAATTTTGTTTCTTAAATAGTTTTTTATATAAAAGTAAATTTTCATCTTTATTTTTAAATTCATCTTTGTATAAAATATCAGTTGTTTTATCAATATCTGGAAAAATATATAATCTTTTATTATTAGGTATTTTAAATGGACCAATATATTCACAAAAGAAAATATCATTTAGTTCAGCTTCTGTTTGTATTTTGTCAAAATCAACTACAATTATATGACGATTTAGATATAAAGCTAATGATTTTTCAAAACTAGTTTTTCCACATCCAGGAGGACCATAAGTGCAAATACCTAATGTATATGGACGACCATATTTTTTATACCAATCTTTATTTTTTTCAAAAAAATCAATAAATTTCAGAGTATTTTCTTTTTCTTCAAAGAATAAATTTTGAAAATTACAATTTGTTTGAAATTTAGTATAAGAAAATTTTTCTTTTTTATTATTTTTATAATGAAAAATATATAATTCTTCACTTATTTTTCCACTTTTTTTATCTTCATATTCTTGGAAAATTTTTTCTGTTTTGTCAATCATTTCTTGTGTATTACATATATTACTGCACATTTTCAATTCCAGTTTTACTAGATTTTCCGAGTGTTTATCTTTTGATTCAATTATGTTTTCAGTAATTGTAAAAACAATATTATTCCATAATTTATTGTTTAATGAAACATAGTGACCTGTTTTAATTTGAAATAATAAATTAGGTAGCTTTTCTTCGGTATATATAGTTTCTTCAATATTATTTGAATTAATCAATTCACCTTTTTTTAACGATTCTATTAATAAAGAATTTATTGCAATGAATCCAGGAGAGGCATTTATATAAAATTTATTTTTATATCCATATTTATCATATATTTTAAGACCGTAAAAAGAGACTTCATATTTATATTTCTTAAATATTGTAAAATATTTTTCGATATGTTGAAATAGATTATAATGTTCAATTAAAAAAATAAAGAAACTTAATATAATTATTAAAAGATAATTGTCCTTAGTATTATAATTCATAAACAGTAATGATAATAATATATTATTCATTTTCTTTTAAACTTTTTGTCTTTAAAATATTATAAAGATAAATCTTCTGAAAAGATGCTTTCATTTTCTGATATGTTATCTTGTGTTAAAAATTCGTCTTGTTGTTGGTCTTCTTCTGAATCAAGAACAGTGAAAGATGAATTTATAGATGATGTAAATTTATCTGTTGTGGATACAATAGTTATATTATCTGTGTTTATTTCAGGATTAGTATTTGTTTTTTTAAATTCTGTTTCAATAAAATTTTTAATTTTTTTTTCGAGAAATATAATTGGAAATATGTTTGTGTTATTATTAGGGGTATTAAATAGGGGATCAGTATTATAATTTTCGTAATGAGTGACAATACATTCTTTGCAATATATATTTCCAAAGCAATTTACAGAGGGAATAATCATAATATCATAACATATTGGACATTTATATTCTTCCGGAATTGTAATATTACTAATTTGTTTTGATTTATTTTTCAAATCAGATTTCCATAGAATAGATAAGTAATCATCAATATAAATATCAATATTTTGAAAAAACCTATATAAAGGTAATGAGTCTGAGAACATATTTCTTTGAATATTCAATATTTGTAATTTTTCAAGTTTGTTCATATCAATAGGCAAATCTTTCAAAAGATTACCACACAGATAAAGTTTTTCTAATTTGGATATTCTATTGATATGGTTGACATTTTTAAGATGATTATTTGCTAAATTAAGAACTTTTAAATTAGATAGGTTATTAATAGATGATTTAATTTCTGAGATATGATTATATTGTAATAATAGTTCTTCAAGATTTTTAAATTTATTAGGATGAATATCAATTGTTTTAATACGATTACAAGATAAATTTAAAAATTTAAGATTATTATTGCAAACACTAATATTAAAAATATCAAAAGAAGATATAATGTTATGAGATAAGTCAACATATTCTAGGTGTTTTAAATGTGTTAAATTTAGTAGATCATTAGAACATAAATTTTGAGAGCGAAAATCTAATGATATTAATTTAGGAAAATAAGATAAATTAACATTAACATATAGTTTTATTTTTTTAATCCAAAAAAAATCAACAAAAATATTTTTTAAATTTTCAATGGTTTGTTTATTATTAATATGAATAAAATCGTCATTATTATGATTAACAAATTTTCGTAGCCAATCAAGTTTTTCGTTGTTTGATAATATTGACATCTTTTTAAAAATTAAAATTAATTTTAATTTTTTTCATTTTTCCAAAAGGTATTAGTTTAATAATAGTAAAGAATTATTTTGTTCAGGAAATTGAAATAATAAAGAATTTTTTTTAATGTAATTTAAAATATATTTCATACAAAAATCAGCTTGTACACTCAAAATTATGTAAAGATAACATAAGAAAATGCATAGAAAGGGATTTTGTATATTTTGTGTTGTAATAATGATATTAATTTTTTTCATACATTTTAAATTGTTGCTAAAAATATAACCCAAATAAAAAAATAAGAAATCAGAGTGCATTTTTATATTAGTAACAAAATAAGATTTTTTCATTTTTTTAAAAAATGAAATTATTTAAAAAAAAGAATTTTTTAATAAAAAAAAAATGAATAACACTGTCCAAATTATAAATAGCAATGAAGATATATCTGAAAGTGATAATAATACAAAGCTGAAAATATTAAATTATACAGGAGATAAAAAAAGTGAATATGTGCAATATAGGGGTTGTATAATTGATAATAATAATAATTTAATATGTCCATCATTTGGACATACAGAGGAATTATTAATAGATAGTAATTTTGAAATTCCGAATCCAGAAAAGTGGAAGTGGTTTTATTCAATAGAGGGAACATTACTTAGATTGTTCTATTATGATGGACAGTGGTATTTAACAACTCATAAAAAATTGTCTGCTTTTAAGAGTAGATGGTCTTGTAAATATAGTTTTGGAGATATTTTTTTAAAATATATAGATGAAAATTATGAAAAAGAATTAAAAGAATATTTTGAGAAGGAAGCATTAAATTTAAATAAGAATGAAAATGAAAGTGAGAGCGATAATGAATCTGATAATACACTTGAAAATGAAGGAAGACAAAGAGCAGAATCTTTTGATTTATATAAGAGACAGTTTGATTGGTTTACGTCAAATTTAGATAAAAATACTTGTTATTATTTTTTATTGCGATGCAATTCTCAGAATAGAATTATATGTAATATAAATCATTTGAAGAAAAATGAGAAATGTATTTTTGTAGCATATCGTAAGAATGATAATTTTCATTTAATATCAAAAAATACAGATTTAAGTGATGATAAATTTAAAGTATTTTCAAAGTTTGATAAAATAGAGCAATTAATTAATTTGAACTCAATTGAGTCTATAAAAGAAACAGTTAATTCTATTGATCCTTTTATATATCAGGGAATAGTTGGTTTCAATTTTAATAATGAGAAGATAAAAGTATTAAAGATATTAAATAAATCATATAAAGAATGGATTACGATAAGAGGTAACAATCCAAATATAAGATTAAGATATCTAGAGTTAAGAAAAACTCCAGATATGTTAGAAAAATTATTTAATTTATATCCGAATCAGTCAGAAGCTTTTGATAAGATAGAGGAAAATCTGTTACTTTTATCAAGAAAAATACATAGATGTTATGTTGATAGATATATAAAGAACAAATATGTAACACTTCCAAAAGATGAGTATTTGGTTATGAAAAAATGCCATGATATCTATTTAGAAGATAGAAAGACAAAAATTTTCTCAAAGAATGTATTATCAATTTTGAATGAATTATCACCATATACATTATATAATATGTTAAGACGTGTAGAATTAGAAAAAAGGGGAAATTTTAGTAAAAATATTTTATAATTTAAATAAAAATAAAAAAAAATATGTGTATATAATAAATGCCAGAATTAAATGCTTATTTTAAAAAGATGTTAGATGCAAAGCAAAAGGAACAACAAACATTTACATACAATGGTTCCGTATATTATAGAACAAAAACAAAAACAGGATTAGTAACTTATAAAAAAAGAGAAAAACGACAATAAAAATAATTTAAAAACAATTTTCATTATTAAAAATAATGAAATTAAAAATAGATTACAGGGAAGGGAAATTAAAGAATTTATTAGATGGTGAAGAGTTTAGTTTAGAGAATTTAGCAATTGGGGATATTGAAATAACAGATGAAACCACAACATTTATAATAGAAAGAAAAACTTGGCAAGATTTATCATCGAGTATTAAAGATACAAGATTCAGAGAACAAAGAAGTCGTTTATTATTATGGCAAAATGAAAGTGCTAATAACAAGATAATATATTTTATAGAAGGTAAATATAATGAAAATTATAAGAAGGAAAAATTAGTGACAGAAAGATTAATGATAGGATATTCAATACCTGTTTTTTATTTTTCCTCATTGACTGAAATTAAAAATTTTTTAATATACATTAAAACAAAAGAAAATTTATCAGATTTTACGAAAACAAGAAGTATAGAGGAAGACCAAATAGAATATAGATTGAGCGAGAGACCAAAGAAAAAATATTGTGATGCTAAATTATTTCTTTGTGAAATGATTTTTTCAATTCATGGTATAACATATGAAATTGCAAAAAATGTTACAGAACCTTACGATAGTATTTGTGATTTTTGCAAACATTTTATTGATAATAAAGAAGAATTCATTTCTAATATAGAAAAAATACAATATAAAACTAAAACAGGAAATTTAAAAAAAATTACAAAAAAACAAATAGAAAAAATTATTAAAAATTTAAACTTTTCTATTTAAATAAATTATATTATTAAATAAATTATAATTGTTATGAGTTGCTTATTTGATTCCTTAGCATCATTTGTCCACAACACAAATGGTAAAATATTACGAAACAATATTATATCTTTTATGAAGACGAATCCAATATTAATTACACCTGATTTGAAACTTTCTTCTATTGTTTATAATGAAGAAGATGAATATAATGAAAAAATACAATTAGAAAAATATATAGAACATATGAGTAAAGAAGATACTTGGGGAGGTGGTATAGAAATTAGATCTTTCTGTCAATTATACATGACAAAAGTTAATGTAATTACAGACAATGATAAATGTATTTCATTCCTGCCTGTAAATAAAGAATCGAAATATGAAATTAATATTTCTTGGATAAATAATCATTATGAACCAATTTTTGATGACAAATAAAAAAGAAAAAATGAAATGTAAAAAAAAAAATCTAATTCAAAAAAAATGGACTATTTAAAAACTTGGCTCACTTTCAACAAATCAAATGAATCGATAAACGAATCAAGAATTGAATCAAATGAATCGATAAACAAATCAAATGAAGAAATTACACAATTGGAAACACCTATTGAAACTTTAATTCAACGAGTTGTTGACGAATTTGTAAATATTGATAATATTAGTGCATGTTTATTATCTTCAATTATTACACATGAATTATTATCACATTATGGAATAGAAAACCAAATTGTGAATGGTTTCAAACTTCTTAATCAAAATACATACGCAACATCTCATTTCTGGATAAGTTCAAATGGCAATAATTACGACGTTTGTGATTTAATCAATCGTCAAGTTTTTCATAATAATGGGCTTCAAATCCCAAAAAGGTTTTTTGATTCTACACTTGTATTGTATCTTCCACCGAATGTAGAAAGAATAGATATAGGAACGGAAGATGAGATTGTTGCTCATAATGAATTACAAACAGCTTTTAACTTATATTTAGAAAATGCTGAATCATTTTGGTCTGAGATTCCGGTTACATTTCACGAATTAAAAAATAATATCATGAATCCAAAATAATCAAAAACCGATTAACATCGGACAATATGTTTAAAAATTTATATAAACTTTATCAATTCAAGACATCAAGAAATTTTAAATAATTGCGAAGGCTTATGTTTCAATATTTAAAAGAATTTATAATTTTCATCTTTATTAACTAAAAAAAATATATTTCGAGAAAACTAAAAAATGAAAAAAAGAAAATAATATTGTTATAAAAAAAAATAAAATTGTTATCAAAAAATGATTGATATTTTTGAAAAAAAATTGAAAACAAATCAGATAATAATTCAAGAATTACAGAAATCGTTAGAAAATATTGAGTATACGATTGATTTATTTTCAAATGAAATGTATTTTCAAGACCTATGTAGAAGAAAAAAAGATGAAAAAGAGAAAATAATAAAAACTATTGAAAATTTTTCATCACAAATAGAAAAAATGAAAAATAAATAAAATTTTTAAAATATGAAAATATGGATATTTGTGCTGATTTAAATAAAATTGAATTTGGTATATATTCTACCGAAGAAATTTTAAAATTAAGCGTATGTGAAGTGAATAGTGTAAAATTATCAGGTGATAATTCTGTTTATGATAAACGTATGGGTGTTTTAGAATTACATGAAACATGCCCTACCTGTAATCAAGGCTCTAAATATTGTGTTGGACATTTTGGTCATATCAAATTAAATGAAGCAGTTTTACATCCTCTATATTATAAACTTATTTTAAGTATTCTTAAATGCATTTGCTATAAATGTTCTAAATTATTGCTATCTCGTGATAAGTTATATTTAAATAATTTATTAAAAAATAATGGTTCCCAACAGTTTTATAGTATTGTAAAAAAAATGGATAAAATCGATACTTGTGATTGTTGTGATACATTACAACCTAAATATATATTTCAAACCACAGAAAAACAAATATATATGATTTTTAAGATAAATGGAGAAGTTACAAGAATACCAATGTTCGAAAATGAGATTTATAAATTAATTTCAAATATATCAGATGATGATTTAAAATTGTTGGGTATTTTTTCTAAAAATTTTCATCCAAAAAATTTAATTATTAATACTTTATTAGTTTTACCTCCTGTATCTCGTCCATATGTTTTAGCAGACACAGTCACTTGTGATGATGATTTAACATTACAATATTGTGAAATTATAAAAGCGAATAATCAAATTGGAAACAATAAAACGAGTGACTTTAAAAAACAAAAATTTATTCAAATGTTAAAATTTCGTATTCGTAGTCTTTTTGATAATTCCGGTGAAAAACAAAAAGTTAGTAATGGAAGACCTTTAAAAGGAATTAAAAAAAGGCTTACAGGAAAAGAAGGTATAATTCGAAACAATTTGATGGGAAAGAGAGTCGACAAGAGTGCTCGATCGGTTATTGGACCTGATCCTACTTTAAAAATAGATGAAATAGCTATTCCAAGGAATATAGCAAATATTTTATCGTATCCAGTTAATGTAAATCAGCATAATTATGATGAAATATTACAATTAATCAAAGATAATAAAACTAATTTTGTAATTAGGGATGATAATAATATAAGAATTAATATGAAATATGCAACAACATCGATTGAAAATAAATTAAAATATGGAGATGTTATTATGAATAAAGAAAATATACAATTTGTTAAAAAAGAAACAGATATTTTTTCTTTTCATAAAGGCGATAATATATATCGTGATGGAACATATTTAAATAATATTAATGAAAATTTTAAGAAAAATTTTGAATTAAAAATTGGTGATATTGTTGAACGAAAATTACAAGATGGAGATATTCTTTTATTGAATCGTCAGCCTACTTTACATAGAGGTTCGATGATAGCAATGCGAATTAAAATTCGTGATGCAAAAACTATTCGTTTAAATCTCGCTGTGACAAATAGTTTTAATGCTGATTTCGATGGAGATGAAATGAATTTATTTTTACCCAATAATGTCGAATCAGAAGCTGAATTAAGACTACTATCAAGTGTTGATAATTTTATTGTGAATCCTCAATCTAGTAAAGCTAATATAGTTATTGTTCAAGATTCTGCTGTTGGTATATATAAAATGACACAAAGAACATTACCAGAATTAACTAGACGACAATTTTTTAAAGTTGTTTCTGTTATTGATTTTGATGTCTTTCCTGTGATTCAAACTAAAATGAAATTAATGAAAACTAAGAAATATACGGGTAAATTATTATTTAGTTTATTGTTACCAGACGATTTTTATTTATCCACAGAAAATAACATTGATAAGGATGAACCAATTGTTGTTATTGAAAGAGGACTTTTATTGAAAGGAACTTTAAAAAAGTCAAATTTAAATGAAATTATTTCAAAATTATATTTGGAATATGATGTTGAAACTTCAAAAAAATTTATAAATAACGTTCAATTTATTGCATCTGAATTTTTAATGATTACAAGTTTTACAATCGGTATTAAAGATTGTATTATTGAAAATGAAAATGATATTCAATTCATGATTAAAAAATCGCTAATGAAAGGAAAAAGTATTGAGGAATCGATTAAAAATGAAAAATTAAAGGAAATTTATACTCTTTTTTCTCTTGGTGGTGCCAGAGATGTTGGACTATCTATTGCAAAAAATTCCCTACAACAAGATAATAATTTCATTACTTCTGTTAATTCAGGTGCAAAAGGTGATTTTTTTAATATTGCACAAATAACTGGACTCCTTGGACAACAAAATGTGAATGGTGGTAGAATATTATATTCTTTATCTAATTTCCAACGCTCTTTACCACATTATCCAATTAATAATGAACATGTAGATGATGATCTCAAATACGAATCAAAAGGATTTATTAGAAATTGTTTTGCAAAAGGTTTATCTCCAAAAGAATTTTTTCTGCATTCGATCACTGGACGTGAAGGTATCACAGATACGGCGATGAAAACAGCAACGTCAGGGTACATCCAGCGTAGAATGATTAAAATTACAGAAGATGTTAAAGTTCATAATGATGGAACTGTTCGTAATCTCAATAATAACATTATTCAATTCTCTTATGGTAACAATTTTTTTAACTCCTCACACTCAATTAATAAAAAAAATGATATTCTTCCATTTGATATTAATCGTCTCGTTACAAAAATAAATCACTCCTATGAAACAAATATTAAAATTTAAAAATTGAAAAAAAAATAAAAATATAACAAAAATTAAGGATGATACTATAATATATATTATAATAGATATATATTTGAAAATTGATTAATTTTTATTTCTTTATTATTTTAATAAAGATGTCTTTTAATTTAATAGCAAATTCTAATGAAAATTTACAAAATAATATTGTGAATTTACCAACAAGAGTATTAAACTCATTAGTTGAAGAAGACAGACCTTTTCCATATTTTTTTAGGGTTACAATTGATGAGACAATATTTTATATAAGTGTTAATCAATTTACTGCTGATAATGATGAAATTGAAATATCAATACAAATGATGGAGAAATATGAACTGGATAACAATTCTATTGTTCAAATCGATTATATTGATGTTCCCCTTGGCAATTATATAAAATTGCAACCGCAAGATGAAGCTTTCTTCCTTATAGATGACTATGAGGCTTTATTAGAAGTTAAATTGTCAGAAATTCCTATTTTATATAAAAATCAAATTATATATATTGAAGATTATGATTCTAATCAGTATTCGATAAAAGTTGTTACAGTTGATGAGAATGAAGAAAATAAGGAAAATGAGGAAAATGAGGAAAATGAGGAAAATGAGAAAATTTTTATTAACACTATTAATCAAGATTTAAATGTTGATATTTATAATACATTTTTAGAAGAGCGTTTAATTCAGGAGAAAATTCAAAGAGAAATTATTGAAAAACAAAATGAAGAGAGAGAAAGATTAAATATGAAAGAAAATGATATTAATATGTTTTTAATAAATGTTTTGTCAAATGTTAGACAAGTACCTTCACGAGAAGAAATTATTGCAAAGCGTTTAAAAAAATTTACAAAAAAATAATCTCATTTTATATGAGATAATAACTTAAAACAATAAATTCTTATCTAAAATAGAAATGAATTGTGTTGGTATTCAGAAAGATATGTATATTTTTTTGATTCATTATCCTACAAAAACAAAAACAAAGACAAAAACTGAAAGTGAAATTGAATTAATTAAAATCAAATAAATATAAATTAATTTAGATTTAAGAAAAAAAAAAAATTATAAGAAAATGGAAAATTTATTAAAACGTGCTTTATATGCAATATTTTCGCATGGAATATGTTTATATATTTTTGTTAAATTTTTTTAAATATTTTTTAACTATTTAATAAATATTATAAGTGAAAAATATTATTATTAATTATGTTAAGTATCTTAAACCGTTTTACTTGTTCTGAAAACCAGTTACCACAAATGATTTCAAAATTAAAGAAACGAAAATTTTTACCAATTTTAGATTATACAAATGAAAATTTTAAAAATCATAATTTGAATTTTCGAAAGATTGAGAACTTAATTAGGACAAATCCACAAAATAATATTGCTATTAAAATGAGTTCATTAAATATAAATGAAAATTATGAACAATCGGAAGAATATTTGTATAATTTAATTCGATTGGCAGTAAAAAATGATTCTACTGTTATGATTGATGCTGAAAATTTCAAAATACAGGATAAAATTAATACCTTAAGTAATAAATATATGAAAATTTTCAATAAAAATGATATTTATATTTATAAAACATATCAAATGTATAGAAAAGATACTTTTGATATTTTGCAAAAAGATTTTTTAAAAGATAGAAATTATAATATAGGTTGTAAATTAGTAAGAGGAGCTTATTATAATCAAGATTATCAATTCAATATTTTATTAGAAGATATAAATAAAACCCATTTAAATTATAATAAAAGTATCAATTTTTTCAGTACCTGTGCAAATGAAAAGGACAAATTAATATGTGCTACACATAATGAATATAGTATTAATTATGCAATTTCAAAAATAGAAGAAAATAATATGAGAAATATTGCATTTGCACAGCTATTAGGTATGAGTGATAGTTTATCGACAGAACTTGCAAAAAAATATATTGTCTATAAGTATTTACCTTTTGGTAATTTTAAAGATACTCTTCCATATTTAGGAAGACGATTATACGAAAATTATCCAATGATTTCTAATTTTTTTCGTTAAAAAAGATAAATTATATAAATTTAAACAATAAAACAGATAAATAAAAAATAACTTTTTATTTATGAGAATTTTAAACATTATTCAACCTATTTTTTGTTATCTACTTCCAAAAACAATTCTTGATAATAATATTAAACATTTAATGTCTAATCAAAAAGGAATACTTGCAATGGATGAATCTATTAACACTATTGCGAAACGGTTTGAATCCATTTCAATTAAAAATAATATATCAAATAGACAAAATTATCGAAAATTATTACTATCCACACCTGACATTGACGATTATATTTCAGGAGTTATATTGTCAGAGGAAACATTTTTAGATCATTACAAGAATCCAATTCAAAATATAGCTTTTGGAGTTAAAGTAGATTGCGGTTTAATTCCATTTCAAAATAGTTATATAGAAAAAATTTCAACTGGTCTTGATATACTGAATCAAAAATGTATTGAATATAAAGAGAAAGGTGCTACATTTGTAAAATGGAGATGTGTATATAGTGCAAAAGATAATTATCCAACACAAAGCTTAATAGCTATGAATTCAAAAATATTGGCACAATATGCAAGAATATCTCAAGAAAATGGACTAGTTCCTATAATAGAACCAGAAATATTAATGGATGGTAATCATTCGATTAGTAAATCTAGTATTGTTCAAAAAAAAATTCTTGAATCATTATATGAAGAATTAGATAAAAAAAATGTATATTTAGAAGGAACTATACTAAAAACTTCAATAACTGTTCCAGGAAATAAATATAAAAGAGCAATTTCAGCAGATAAAATTGCTGAAATAACAATACAAACATTAAAAACAACTGTGCCATATAATGTTCCTATCATAATGTTTCTATCCGGAGGATTATCGGAAACAAAATCAACCGAGTATTTAAAAGAAATATGCAAATATGAAACTCCTTGGAAAATTTCATTCTCATTTGGTAGAGCATTACAAAATTCATGTTTAAAAACATGGAATGGTCAAGAAGAAAATAAAAAAGATGCACAAAATATACTACTACAAAAAATTATACAAAATACTAATGTTTTGAATTCTCATAACTATTATAAAAATTGAAAAAATTAAAAAAAATATAAATGTGACAGGGGATATATATATATATATATAAAATTTCAAAATACATAATAGGAAATAATTGTAGTTATTTAGATAATTATATAAAGTATATATTTTAGGTGATAGAAACAATGTTTCTAAAAATTTATTATTTAAGTGGAAATATTAAATATTCTGGGTGGATAAAAGGTATTCCATCTTGGATAAAACAGAGAAGAAAACAAGAAAAAATTTATGACATTGGAGGTTTCACACTTTTTTTTTATGAGGGTAAAAAAGTTATAGTTATGGATGAAAAAGGGAATAAGATAGATCAAGGTATTGTAAAAGATGGAAAAATAACAAAATTTTTTGCTACAAATGATTTATTAACGAACATTTCACCACAGGAATATGAAAATAGGAATCTTATTTTCAGACAGTATGATTATTATATTGATAATTCAGACAATAATGATAATAATAATAATAATGATGATGATAATTCGTTAATTTCAGAGGTAACAGACGATTCTAGTTCAACAGATGATTCATCAGAAGATGATTTCAATTATATTTTCAGTTATGATGGACAGATGTTTGAAGAAATGCCAAATGGGGAAGGAATTTTAAAAAAAAACGATCAAGTTATTTATGATGGAAATTTTGTCGATGGACAAGAATGTGGTATTGGAACATTTTTTTTCGGAGGACATAAGGTTCATCATGGTCAATATTTGAATGGTGATTGTCATGGTAAAGGCAAATTATACAATCCAGAAACCAAAGAAATGATTTTTGATGGAATTTTTAAGAAAGGATTTCCTTTTTATGGAAAATTTTATTGTAATGAAGAATTAGTATTTGAAGGTTTTTTTAAAAATTATAGTGGAGAATTAGCATGGTTCTGCCTTGATCAAGGATATATTGGAGAATTTAAGAATGGAAAGAAAAATGGATACGGATATTTTTTTTCTGAAAAGAATATTATTTACAAGGGATGTTGGGAAAATGATTTATATCATGGAAAAGGTGTTTTATTTGACAAGTATGATGATGTTATTTATGAAGGTTGTTGGAAAAACGGAATGAAGAATGGATATGGAATTTTTTATGATAAAGAATATGGAGTTTGTTCTAAATATGCAGGAGATTTTTGTGATGATAAAAAAGATGGATATGGAGTTATTTATTATGATTCTTTTGGCAAATGGAAAAAATGGTATTCTGGTTGGTGGAAAAATAATAAAAAAAATGGGGATGGTCTCTGTTTTAATGAAAATAAATTATACTATGAAGGACAAATGAAAGATAACTCTGAATCAGGATTTGGAAAAAGATTTTATCAAGATGGAACTTTACAATATAAAGGATATTTTGATGAAAATGAATACAGTGGAGAAGGAATTTTATATTATATTGATGGAACAATATGTTTTGAAGGAACTTTTAAAAATGGTAATCCATGTAATGGGACTTTTTACAATTTTGAAGATGGTAAAGTTTATAATACAGAAATTATCAATGACGATTATTATACAAAGGGAGTTTTAATTGAACCTGAGACAAATGGAGTAATTTATTATCAAGGTAATTTTAAAAATGGTTTATTTCATGGCGAAGCAAAAAGTCAAGATTATACTGGATCTTTTAAAGATGGGAAATTTCATGGGCAGGGGATATTTTATTCAAAATGGAGTGATGTAGAATATAAAGGTCAATTTATCAATGGGCTTTTTTGGGATGGTAAAAAATTAAAGAGCGTGCATTCAAATGAGGTTGTTTATGAAGGGACAATTAAGGATGAAAATTATGATACTGGGATAGAGACAATTTACGATGATGATGATGAGGATTATGAGTATGATCCTATTGGATATCGTAAATGGAAAGATGGAAAAATTGTTGATGAGAAAGAGGAAAGACGTTATTTACGACAAAAAATGTTAATTTATAGTTTTCTGGAAACAAAAAATAAAAAAATTTTGAACAAAATTTACAAAAAAGATTATTTAAAATTTTTAGAGGAAAAATATGATATTTATAATGTTGAAGTAAAAACTAAAAAACAATTAGTAAGAATAATTGAAGAACAAAAAAAAAAAGAAAAAGTCCAGAGAAGTTTTAATACCGAACCAACAAAATTTGATTTATTTGGAAATGAAATTGTAAAGCCTTGTCGTGGTAATGATGGGAATATATATGATGAGAGTTCAATGTTATATCTTTTTAAAAAAGATGAAAGCAATGAATACATTAATATTCAATATAGATATAAAGAATCAGCAAATAATCCATGTGAATCTGTTATAAAGATACCAAATTATCCGGTAATGACAAATGGAAAAATTTTAGATGGATATTCTTATCTAGAATAAAAAAGAGATTTAAATTTTTATATTTTTTAAAATATAAAAAAATGAAATTATTGAGATGCACTTGAAAGACCGCCATAAACATCAACTGATAATAAGAATTTAGCCACAAAGGATAATATGACATAAATAATTTCTGCTTGATAAAAATCATATTTTTTTTGAACACAATAAAGATAAGAATTAATACCAAATGTTGAAAAACAGACAAAAGTTCCTAAAAGAGCTATATAGACAAATGATGGAATATTAGAATCCGATATTTTATTGTATTCAACAACACCGCGAAAGAAATACCATAATGGAACAATCCATGGTAGGAATACTAGACCAGCAGATAGATAGAATACCCAATTGATAATTAGTTTATTTTCATCTGCATTAAGAGGAGAGCAAAGAAGTTCAAGAACATTACCAAACAACATAGCAATAGTATTGCTAGTAATAAGTAATATCCAAATATTAATATCACTAATACCACATAAAATACAGATAGAAAGAAGCATTAAAGTTGAACTAATACAATATTCAAACCAACGAATTGGATTATTTTTTTTAACAAACAAGAACAATTTCACTAAATCTTTGTGAAAAAAACATAAGAATGAAATAATACCGTGATCGATTGCAGCTAAGAGGACAAATAATATAATTAAGATACAAGGATTGAATGATGAATTCTCATAGATTTGCTGCGCAGGATATCCAATTGGACCATTTGAACCTGTTGCAAAACTTGTAGATGGAACAACATTAATATCTTTTAAAGTTACACAAAAGCATATAGTTAAAATAAAGAAAAATAAAGAAGCAATAGTATGAAGAATGTGAATTTTTTTAAAAATTTTTTTCTCATTAGGAGTATTTGAAATGAATGTTTCTTGGTTCATTTTTATATCTATATATAAAAACAGGTATTCTTCAATTTTTATATTTGATTTAAATTTATAACATTTACGGATGATTCTATATTTTTTTGATTTTGAATATTCAAAGCTTTTTTTATTTTATTTAAATCATTATTACAAGGACTTTTTATATTAAATTTAATAATAAAATCTCCAAATATATTTCTATAATTTAAACCTTTTCTTTTAATAATTTTAACAGGTTCTTTATTAATTTCATTATAAAGAATTTTATCAGAAGATATTACAATATTTTTCCCATCTAAAAATTTAATTTTTCTTTGAAAGCCAAATAAAAATTCTTTATAGTCAATGTCTATTTTGTGAATTACATTTAATTCACTGATAGTAAAGTTATCATGAGGTTTATAATTAATTAAAATTATAACATCACCAGGAGGTAAATTTCCATAAATATCACCTTCTCCACGAACTGCTAATTTTTGACCATTTGGGCATCCTTTTGGAATAGGAATATCAATAACTTTTTCTTCCATTTTTACATCTTTTTCATTAAAAATAATTCCAGTTCCAGAACATCGAGAACACTGTGATATATTTTGTGTTATCATAGGACCCATTTGCATCATTTCTACGATTTTTCCTTTTCCATCACAATTTACACATTTTTTACAATTTATAAATCTTTTTTTTATTAAACGATAAGGAATTGCTTTTCCACAATATACTTCTTCAAGTGATACCTTTAAAGTAACTGTTTTATTTTTTCCTTTTTTCTGCTGTTGTTGTTGTTGGCCGCCTCCAAAAAAAGAAGCTGCACCACTACCAAATATATTTTGAAAAATATCATTCATATCTGGCATTTGCATTGCATTTTCATCATAGGTTCCAAACATATCATATTTTTTCCTTTTTTCTGAATCAGATAAAATTGAATAAGCTTCACTTATTTTCTTGAACGTTTCTTCATTTCCACCTTTATCAGGATGATGTTTTATTGCTAATTTTTTGTAAGCTTTTTTTAAATCCGTCTCGGAAACATCTTTTGGAACACCTAAAACTTCATATAAATTTTCTTCTTGTGGCATTTTTATTTTATTTAAAATATATCGTTAAATTCATTTTTTAAAAAAATTATTTTCGAATTACTTTTCCAATATTGTTAGAATTTGTTATAATGTCTTCTTTTTTGATTTTATCTTTTATATATTCGGTGAGTAAATATTCACTTTGTTCCTCAAATAAAATATTTGAAATTGATTTTTTATATTGATATTTTGATTCCAAGATTGTAATGTAATAGTCATAAGATAAAAATAAATTACAAATAATTTGAAAGTTATCAAAGGTTCCCATAAAAATATGGTCAGAATATATAAAATTTTTTTGATTATAGAAATATAGACATAATTTATTTGTATTGCTAATGTGTTGTTTAAATAAATCAAAATTTTTAAAATAATAATCAGAACGAAGTTTTATAAAAAAATTACATTTTATTTTTGTTTTTTGTTGAAATTTCAAATATAATTCAAAACTTTTATAAATATTATTCCACTGAGAATAAATTCTATTATCGTAGTTTTTAGTATTATATATATTATATGTATTATTATCAATAAAATCAAAATCTGTGAAAAATGATTTTAATTTATATTTACATAGTTTTTCATTTTTATCATGTTCATAAGATATTTTATTTCTATATGTACAAGGATGAATCATATAGTCAAAAATATATCCAAAAAAATAGATATTAGCATCTAATTTTGAAAAAATTTTTTTCAAATAATATAAATGATTATATGATTTTATAAATCCTGGTATAATTATACAAATATTTTTTTTCTCCATTTATTATATATTTTAATTTAAATTTTCATAACCCCATTTTTTATACCACTCATCTCCATATGCTGCTCTTACAATTGCAACCTCATCCTCAGTTAGGTATTTTGGATGTAATCCAGATTTCAAAGACTCGACAACATATGATAAAGATTCTTCCATATTTATATCTGTTGAAGAACTACCTGTTGTCATAGCATTAAATAATGAATGAAATTTTTCTCCAAATTTCAAATATTTTTGTTTGTCTTCATCGCTTAAATTTTCACCTAATTTTTTACGCATTCTCTCAAAAATTTCCTCTGCGCTATTTTTGACATTTTCTTGTGATTTTTTATCTGACATTTATTTAAATATTTTTTATCTTTTAAATATTTTTATTCTATTTTTAATCTATCTTTTATAATTTGTATCAATATATCATCAACTTCATTATCAGTTTTGGAAGCCAAAATTTCTAATAATTCTATAATTGTTCTTTTAATATCATCATCATTTAAAATTTCTTTTGACATGCATAAACATTTTTTAAATTTTTTTTTGAACTCAGTAAACTTATTTTGTTTTGTCATTTATTTATATGCAATATTTAAAAAAATCTTTAAAAATTAAACAATACTCCCTTTACGTTAGCAGTATTTGTATCTACTATAAATATTTCATTTCTACCAATATTATCAGGAATATCGTCTGAAAATTTTATATTTTTTGATTTATTCCTCATATCTTTTTTATTATAGTTTAAAATACCTGTTGTAAAATATGATTCAACAATTGATGTTACCTTTTCTTCAATTTGTGAGCTATTTTTGATAAAAAAGAAAATATATATATTATTTGTTTTTGTCTGATGTAAAAAATATGTTGTCAATAAATTATAATTATTAAATATTATCAATTTGTTGTTAGGGAATTCATAATATTGAGAATAATTATTTATGTTTGTCTTATAATGTGATTTTTGTAATATATTATCTTTTACAGTTTTGAATTGATAGCAGTGATTATAAAAATTATATAATTCATTTGAATTTAATATACTTTCTATATTTGAATTATTTGACAAGTGCCATCGCAAACTATATATTATATTTTTTTCAAGACTTTTTGGAATATAAACTTTATTTTCGATATTATTATATATTCTTTCATTATTTTTAATAAAACAACTAAACAAAGTATTATATTCAGGTTCTCCAACCCACTCAATACAACTATTAATAAAAACTTCAATTATTTGGTCAATACTACTTATAGTTTGCTTCTGTTTTAAATCATTTGTTACTTTATGAAATTTTGAATATGCAATTAGCATATAATCTGTAATTATATTACTATATTGTTTCATATTTCCAATTGCATTAAACATATTATTTTTGTCTAAAACACTTAAAAAAGATACTAATTGAGCTTCGATATCGTAATTTGTATCATTTTTATTATTTTCTAAATTAATACAAGGAATTACAAAAATATTATTTAAATAATATAATGAATATTGTTTATACTTTTTCTCCTCTATTTTTAATTTAATTTCTCTTAAAAATTCTATAAATTTTATAACATCTTTTTGTAAAGGTATTTTAATATCAAAACTCTCCTGAATAGCTAATGGTTTAAATAAATTTAATGAAAATAATAATATGTCTTCAATTATAACAGCCCTGCACTGTCCATTTCCAGATAAAATTTGTCCTCCAATTTCTCTATTAAGTTTATTTAAAAAATCCATATGCATAGCACTTGGATCTCTTAAAATACTATTATTGATATAATTTAAATAAATCTGATTATAAATATGAAACCACTGTTTCGATACGATATTATTATCACTTATATTTTCACACATGTAATATTCATCTTTTTGAATTTTACCTACTTGTTCTGTTTGTGAACCGACAATCTCATAAACTCCATTATTTTCCAATAATACAAGAACAGGTTTATTTAATAAAAGATTTGATTTAAAAGAATATAAACTGTTTGGTAATATAAAATTACCTTCCATATCTAAAACTATAATATTTATTTGATAAAATTCATTAATCAATGACAAATAATTACGCACATTTAATGGACTATTAATGTCAATTAGTGTTTCAAACACGCTAGCTAGGTCTTTATCATAATTTTCCTGTTTTATAATTTCCAAAGGTATTTTTGAAATTTCATATCTTAAATTTGTTTGTCTTGGTAAAAATTTTCCATTATTTTGTTGTTGTCGAATATACTCACAACAACCAATTAAGGATGAGTTATGCCAAGATTTATCTAATCCAATACGAAAATATTTATTAAATGGATTTATATTTATTAGAAATTTGTTAATTTTTTCAGGAATCATTGCCCGTTGTCCCATAGTCATTATAATTCTTTTATCAGAACGTAAAAAGTAAGGAGTAATTTTTATTTCTAACTCTTTATCATCAATTTTGGTGTTTGTTTCTCTTAACTTATGAAAATTATTAAGTGCTTGTTCATTTTTATCTTTATGATCTTCTTTGTAACAACAAGGTGCTATTCCATCAAATGGATGGTAATTTCCTTGAAGATTCATCTTTATAAATCCTGGATACTTATATGTATTATCATAACAATAATAATAATCAGGCTGATATACTTTATTTTTAATTGTTACAGGTCTATCTGGAAATTTTAAAATTCTTGATGATTCTGCTTGTTCAGCTTGTTCTTTATTAAAAATTATTGGAGGATGATTATTACTTTGACAAGATTTTGGATATATACTTTTTAAAAATATGTCAGGACGTAAAGTTTGTAATTTATCTTTCTTTGTAGAACCTATTTGTTCAACAGCTGAATATGGTCTATATTTCGGCAAATAATTTTGAAAAACTTTAATTTCCGAATCTAATAAATCATTATATTCTCTCAGTAATTTTCCTAATATTTCTAAGAAAATAGTTACATTTTCTTTATTATCGGAACGTAAAATTTTTATATTTACATAATCATTCCCATCTTCTGAAATAGGATTAATTACAGCTGTTAATATTCCAAAACGTGATGATAATTTATTCCAACCTCCAACTTTTATTGTTGGTCCAGATTTTCTCGATTCATAACTAAAATATAGATATAGAATATTATTATCTCGACTTATCTTATCACTATCATTAACTAACAAAAATTTACGAAAAAAATTATTATTCATAATTAGATTAGCTAAAATTGGTCTTTGAAAACTTGCCCAATTACCTCTATATCCATCTGGTTTATTATTTTGTATTTTTGTATTACCAATATAACCAATTATATTTGATTTTTTAATAGATACTTTTTCGGGTTCTATTTTCAAGAATAGAAAAAGATCTTCGATTGTTGATATACTTGAATCTTGTCGTAATAATACTTGTATGTTGAGACCTTTTTTCTTATTTGATATATGAATTTCTATATCTTCATTAATAGCTGTTTGAAATTTTCTTTTATATCTTTTTTCATCATATCGAAGAATTACTAAATCTGAATTAATATTGTTATTATGATTTATTTTAATTTTATTTTCTTTATGATATTTATTAAAATCCTTATATGTTGCAAAAGAATATTCATTGTTCAATTCTAAATTATTAAATATAGATCCGGTTGAATAATCTTCTGTATTTACATCTAATTCAATAATTTGCCCCACATCTTCCAAATTTGTATGCTCTAATGGTTCAATATCAATAAATTTTTGATTATAATTATTTATTTCTTGAATTTCATTTTCTAATTTTAATTTATCATTTTCTACTGTTGATAGCAAATTTAAAACCTTATTTGATTCATCACTTACAACCAATCTTAAAAAATTTTTTAATTCTTTTCTGAAATTTTGAATATATGGTGTTTGTAAAAAACGATCAAAATATGCTAATTTTATTTTTTTTTCCATACTGTTTCTATCTAAAAATTTTCTATATGTTACATTTGTAATAACAATATCATCTTTTCTTAATATTAAATCATTCCCATTAAAATCTATTGTAAAATCTTCAAGAAAAAAATTAGTTTGAATCTTTTTCTCAATTGGTTTTCTTATCATTATCTTTTTTGTATCTGTTGGCTTTGCTGTTGCTGTTGTCGTTGTCGTTGTCGTTGTTGCTGTTGTCGTTGTCTTTGTTGTTTCTGTTGGCTTTACGGTTGCTGTTGTCGTTTTTGCTGTTGGCTTTTTTAGAAGTTTTGATGAAGAGGGAAATCTTGATGGTAATCTACTTTTTTTACGAGGAGGGATAAATTGATTTTTAATGATAATATCGCAGAGAAATATTTTTGCCATTATTTTCAAATAGAGTTGTTCTGTATTGAGAGTCACAGAGTTAAATTCATAATTTTCAAGAATATTTGCAATGACTGATTTATCAAAGTTAAGTTTTTTGTTTTGAACATCAACTTCAATCATTCTTGTTGCAGATAAAGTATCAGAAATCATAAGATTTGCAATTAATACAGATTGTTCATTTTGTAAAGCTTTTAAATCTTTTGGAAATAATGTAAAATTTGAAAATAAAGGATTAATGATTTGTTTAAATTTTAATCGGAGTGATCTTTCATCATCAAAAAGATCAATTTCAATAGTAGATTTATAATTATTATTATTATATGTTTGTAATTGAATTGTCATTTATTTTGAATAATATTATTTTTTTAAATTTTTTAAATTTAAAAGCATTCAAATTATAAATAGTTAACCCATCTATAATTTCCATATTTCATATGAATGTCTTCATATATATCATTATATTTAGTGTTTTCATCTTCTTTTATTAATGTATCTAATTTTGTTACCTTTCCTGTGAGTATTTCAAAATTTTTAAATGAAAAATCTTTATCTAATAAATCATTAATTTCTTTTACAAGGGTTAAAAATTCACTATCAATCATTTTTTTTATTTGTAAAAAAATATATAAAAAATCATTTTTTTAAAAATACTTATTTTCTAAAAATCAATAATTAATTTAATAAAATAAAAAAAATATAAAATGAGAAATATTTTTGATTATTTATACACTAAAATTATTTATATTGATAATGATATAGAGTATGAAAATAATACAGAGATTGATAACAAAATATTGGTTGAAATACAGACTTTGAAATCATATTATAAATTGTATGAAAAATGGAATTACAATACAAGAGATAGTTTAAAATATATATTTGAAAATATATTAGAGGATATTTATGAGAATGGTGAAAATAGTAGTTTTTATTTTGATTATAAAACAAGTAAATTAATAGATAATTATTATAGATATATGTGTATTTTTTAAAAATATAAAAAGATAAAAATATAAAAAAAAACTATTATATAAAATATGAAATTGAGTAACAAAAATGTTTTATATTTTAATATATTTATAAATAATGAGATATTATATATAATTACACCATTATATAAAAATGTTAATATCAATCATATGAAAGTTAGTGTAAATAATGAGAATATAGTTTATAATAAAATTTTAAAGAATAAATATGAAGCAACACAAATTCTGTATGCAAATATTAAAAAAGCTGAAATTTATAATATAAAAATAATGTACAAAGCAAAGATAAAAAAATTTAGTTTAACAGAAAATATTGAGAAAAGTAACAAATTGGTATTAACAACATTATTTAAAAATGATTATAATTTGATAAATAATTTTTATGATTATTATGTAAAACAAGGAGTAGAATACTTTTACTTATATTATAATGGCAAGTTGAATGATAAAATTCGAGAGATATGTGACAAGCCAAATATACAGTTAATTGAATGGGATTTTGAATATTGGAATACAGATTCAAAATTTTCAAAACATCATGCTCAGTTAGGACAGATGCATGATGCTATATATAGATTTGGAAAAAATTATAGTGATTATATGATTTTTTGTGATTTAGATGAATATATGTATGTTAAAGATAAAACATTATTGGAATTAATAGAAAGCAATCCAGATATTGAAAGTTTTGGATTCTGTAATAAATGGTCTGAAACAATCGATAAAAAAATTCCAGAAAAATTTCCAGATAAGTTTTACATATACCCGAAAATGAAATTTGGTATTCGTTCAAAATGTATTCATAAAATAGAAAATATAGAATATATTGGTATTCATTTTGGCTTTAACAAAAAAAAATTAAATAATTTTGACTTGTTTCACTTTTACAATTGGACAAGAAAAGATAGAAAAATTGATTCTAGTAAAAAAGAACTTATAAAAATATAAAAATTGATTTATTTAAAGATTTTAAAAAAAAATTAGAAATATATAATAACCTATTATATATATATAAATTTAAATTTAAATTGTAATAATTATCAAGAAAATTTTAAATATATTTATACAATTATAAGTAATAGTTAAATCACAAATAGTGCAATAGGAAAAATGAGCGAACAACCAATTTACGAGGTAGATTACAAGCAATATAACCGTATGGATTTTTCTGGTTGTTGTTATAGACAATCAGAATTGAAGAGAACTTTTCACAATTGTCCAAAAATTATGGAGAGAAAGAAGAAATTGGAGAAAAAAGTTCGTTCTTATAAGGATTCTATTAAATTAAGGAAACATTTTAAAATAGAATTTAAAAATAGAAAAGAGAATTTTTATTCTACGATTATTCATGATATTTTAAAGGAATCGAATGAGAGAGAGATTGAGATTTGTAATATTGTAAAGGATATTCTTTTTATATATTCAAAAAAGAAAGAAGAATTAGAATATGTAGATGATCTCTCTAATCATTTAGAATGTGAAATTTCCCGTAGAGAAGAGGAGAGAGAAAGTATGATTGAACAATTTAGAGGATGCGATTAAATTTTATTTATAAAAAGAAGAAAGGATTTTCAACCAAAATTTTATCAATTTTATCTTTCTTATCTTTTTTATCTTTTTTATCTAAATAGGATTGATGAAAGAAATAAAAGTCTTGCATTTTATTAAAGCAATTATTTTTTTAAATTTATTGTGATTTGACAGCAACCATTTGAATAAGTTTTTGACGATGTTGAGGGCTACCAACAGCAAGACCTAAATATAAAATTCCAACACAGATAACAGAAAGAAGAATACCCGAAATAATTACTAAACTACGAGCATCAGTTTCATTTATTTTTTGAAAAGTATTAATACTAAAACTAAGAAAGACAACAGAAGTAATTAAAAATAATAAAATAGTGTAATTATTCATTAAAGAATTAAATATCGTTCCAGTATCTTGATTTTGTCCTAAAAGAAGACCAACAATACCAACAGATATTGTTAATAAGGAAAAGAACAATGTATATGTTCTTTCAAGTTTTTCAATAGAGACTCCAACATTTTCATTATTATTTACTTTTTTGATAAGTTTTGCTGAGATAATTAAATTATATACGCATAGTGCGATAATTAATGTAAAAATAGACAAAGTAGTTAATGAATTGTGCATTTTATTATATATTTTTTTTTTTATAATTTAAAATTAATTTTTATTTAAATAAATAGAATCCTCTTTAAAATGAATAAAAAACAAAAAACATTACCACTAAAAGAAAATAAGTTTGGTATATTATATTATCCAAAGAGTGATATAATAATGTATGAGGGTTTTTTAAAGAATAATTTAAAAGATGGTTATGGCACATTATTTTTTACAAATGGTTTAAAAATATATCAAGGATTATTTAAAAAAAATTTGAAAGATGATTTTGGAACAGAATACAATGTAATGGGGAATATTGTGTATAAAGGAAAATGGAAAAATAATTTATATCATGGACGTGGAAGTTTATATTCTTCTGGTAAGTTAAGATATATGGGAAACTTTTCAGAAGGAGAATTCAGTAGTTATGGATATTTATTTTATTTAAATGGAAAGTTAAAGTATAAGGGATACTTTTTAAATAATAAATACAATAAATATGGATATGAATATACAGAAGATGGAACCAAACTATATGAGGGTAAATATAAGAATGGAAAATTTCATGGAGATGGAAAATTATATTTTGGCAATAATATAAGACAAAGTGGAAATTTCAAGAATGGAAAGTTACATGGATATGGTATGGAGTATTATTATAATGGTATGCAAAAATATAATGGAGTTTATAAGAATGGTTTATATCATGGTAAAGGAATATATTACTATTATAATGGAAATATAAAATATTCAGGATATTTTAAAAATAAACTATATAATGGAAAAGGAACTTTAATGTGGGAGAACAATAAAATAAAATATGAGGGAAAATTTATGAATGGATTATATGAAGGAAAAGGGATAGAATTTTATTTCAATGGAAAAAAAAAGTATGAAGGAAATTTTTTAAATGGCAAATATGATGGAAGAGGAGTATTGTATGATAAGAACGGAGAAGGAAAGGAGTATATATTTAAGAATGGATATATATATGATAAGAAAGAGATTCGAACAATAAAAAACGAGTTCAACATAAATATATATTTGGAAACAGGTAAAAATTTTGAGCGAATAAGTAAAAAGAATTTGTTAGAATATATAAGCAAGAATAATATAGAGAAAGAGAGTAAGAATTATACGAAAAATGAATTATTAGAGTTAATAATGAATAGTAAAAAAATGGTTAAAGCCAAAATAAATAATTCAAAATCTTATGATAATTTTGATATATTTGGAAACGAGATAAAGACTGTTTGTTATGGGAATGATAATCAAGAGTATGATTTATCATCAATGCAATATTTATTTCAGAAAGATGAGAACGGAGAGTATGTAAATATTAATTATGTATATGATAAAAATAATATGCGTGTTCCAAATTATCCTATAATATATAATGGAATTCAACTAACGAGTTATTTGATAAAGGAAGACATAATTTGTGATACTGATTCATAAAGAATAGTTTTTGTTCTGTTGTTATTGATATCAACATAAAATACGTTAGATGTATCAATATCATATACATCTTTTTCTGTTGAATGATTATCAACTTTTTCATTTTGACGAAATAAGCGTAAGATGAGAATATTTTCAAAGTTAGATGATAAAGCATCAAGTTCATTTTGATGTCTAATATCGGTAATAATAAAATTTTCTTCTTTATTTTTTATTTTTTGAATAAGAATATTAACCCAGAAATCTTCATCGTAATGTTTTCTAAAAAGATCGGTTCCAATTTTTTGTAAGATAACACGTGGAGACATTTTCCATCGCGAATCAATTCTTTCTTTTTCGTGTTGGTCGTTTAATTGTTCATCAGTTAAATCAAATAATTCTTTACATATTTTTTTTAAAGGTTCTGCATAGCTAATTTTTTTAAAATTATTATTTTTCACGATATAATCTGCAACAGTATCTTTACCAGTTCCTTTTTGTCCAATAATTCCAATTATCATTTTACATAAAAAAAATAATTTTTATTATATTCATTTTTTATTATTTGGAATAAAAAAGTTATTTATAAATGGCAATTTGATAATTACAACACGAAAAAAAAACACAATCTAAACATGAGAGGGGCCATATCAGAAAGAAAAAAAATTTTTTATTAAGTGTATTTTTTTGTTTGTAGATCTCATAACCAACAATATCTTTTTCATTCCTATTGAAATCATAAATTATAGTTAAATTAGGGTCAGGATCTCTACAAAACATTATTCTCCTATAATATAAAGTTATATTTTTTTTTTAATAAATTTAAAAAAATGAAATAATATATAATATTTAAAAGATAAAAATGAGAATATTACAAAATAAAAATAAAAAAATTAAGAAAATATATCATATAAGTGATATTCATATAAGATTAATTCATAGAAAACAAGAATATTTAACTGTTTTTGAAAATTTATATAAATTTTTAGAAACAAAAAAAGATGATAGTGGTTTAATTGTAATAACAGGGGACTTATTACACAGTAAGTTAGAATTGAGTCCAGAATGTTGTGACATAACTATTGATTTTTTAAAGAATCTTTGTAATTTTTTTCCAGTAATACTAATAGCAGGAAATCATGATGCTCTATTAAATAATTTAAGTAGAACAGATTCTATTTCATCAATTTTATATCATAGAGATATTTCAAATCTATATTATCTTAAAGATACAGATATTTATCAGTTTGAGAATATTGCTTTCTATGTAGAGTCATTAATTGATAAAACAAATAGGACGCTAAAGGATTTAAATTTTAATATTGATAAATCATTAACAAAGATAGGTCTATATCACGGTCAAATATCTGGATGGAAAAATTGTAATGGATATATATCTGAGAGTGGGGAAAAAAATTTAGCAGATATTCCAAAGTTTGACTATACATTATTAGGAGATATTCATAAATACCAGTTTATGGGAAAAAATATAGCATATGCTGGTTCTCTTATTTCTCAAAATTATGGAGAAACAAATTCTGAACATGGTGTATTAATATGGGATTTAGAAAAAAATAGAACAGATTTTAAAATTATTGAAAATCCATATCGTTATATGATAATGAATTGTATAAAAAATAGGAAAGGAAATATAGAATATAATATTGATAATGAAATGTATGCAAATAACTTACCTTTACCAAAATATGCAAAAGTAAAGTTGATAACAAATATGGATGATTTTGAAAATAGGGATTTACTAATTAACTTGAAAAAAGAATTTAGTGGATGCTCTTTTTTGTTGAGTCAAAAAGAGACCGAGAATGAAATAGTTGAAATTGATAATTTTCTAAGTGATGATAAAAAAATAGCTGAGGAATATATAGGAAAATTAGATATAGATCCAGAAGGAAAAAAGAAGATTTTAGATTATATAATGAGGGAGTGGATATCTAGTGAAATTAATAATTCTTCGTATTCTTTAATATCACTTTCTTTTGATAATTTATTTGGATATGGTCCTGATAATAAATTTATTTTTCCAAAAAATAGTAATAATGTAATAGGAATTTTTGGTGATAATTCTATTGGAAAATCAAGTTTGATTGATATTATAACTTTATTATTATTTAGTAAAGTAACAAGATTTTCTCATGGTATGACAATTCCAAAAGAGACTATAAATTTTGATAAAAATAAAGGAAGTGGAGAAATTATTATAAAATATATGAATGAATATTATTTAATATGTAAAAAATTTAGTCGTGGAAAAGAGAATAAAATAAATACTATTCAAAAATTGTTTTTAGTATCATATAATAATAATGATGATTCATATAAAATTATAAACGAATTAACAGATGAACATAGAAAAAAAACGGATGAATTTATTCAAAAAATAATTGGAAATTATGAAACATTTATTTATACTAATTTTTTTCTTCAACAAAAAGAAAAATATTTCAAAGATTTATCTTCAATGGAAAAAAAGAAAATGTTATATGATATTTTTGGTTATTCTTGGTTTGAAAAATTAGAAAAAAAAATGAAAGAAGAAATAAAGCAAATTACAATTGAAGAAAAAACATTTGAAAATGTAATTTCAAACAAAACAAAGCAATCTTTTCAAAATAAAATTATTGAATTAAAAAATGTAATTACTCAGGAAAAGAATAAAAAGAAAGAATGTGATAATAATTTAAATAAGTTAAAAAATAAACTCAAACAAAAATTATTAGATATTTCTTTTCCTATTGTAGAATTGAAAGAAAAAGTAAGTTATACCATACAAGCTTTACAAAAAGATTTATATTTAATGAAAAGTAGATATAATAATTTGTTAAAGAAACAGGAAGTAATAAATAATAAAATCAGTAAAAGTTCTTTTAGTATAGTAAGTTATGATGATAATGAAATTTACAAAAGATTTTCACCTTTTTTCCAAGATAAGAACGATTTCGAGGAATGGGAAAGGTACAAAGACAAATATGTAACAGATAATATAGAAAATAATAAAAAAGAGTTAGAGATATTAGACACAAAATATATAAAATTTTCAGGGGAAATCAAAAATTACAGTGAAGATTATGTATGGAAGGATACATATAGTTTTCAGAAATCATTAGAAATGACAAAAATAAAAAACTATAAAAAAAATTTTTCAATAGATGATTTGAATGAGAATTTAGATATTTTTATCAGAGAAAGTAATATTATTGAAAAAGAGTATAATATAATCAAGAAAGAAGAATATAAAGAATTTGATCATGAAGAATATAGTATTAGATATAATAAATTACAAAAATTGTATAATGATTTAAATATGAACAAGGTGCAAAGTGATATATCTATAAACAAGTTAAATGATGCAAATACAATAGAGTTTAATTTAAAGTGTTCATCTTGTAAGAAGAATCCATATTATTGTCAGAAAATAGAGTTTGAAAAGGAGACCAAGCAATTAGAAAAAAAGGAAAAAACAATTAAGAGAAATATAGAAAAAGAAAAGAAATATTTCAAAAATTTCGTAGATATAAATGCTAATGATATATTACAAAATATAAATGATTTTGTTTTAAAGCAAGTGAGGTTACAAAAACAATTATTGGATATGAAAAGTATGATGGATATTTATGTAAAAATAATAAAAAAGATAGAAAATACTATACAGTTCCTAACAAATATAACTGTGGAAAAGAAGATAAATAGTATTATGGATAGACAGAAAGAATTAAAAGATAAAATAACAAATTATTATGAGTATAAGGAGAATAAAGATATCTTTGATGTAATAGATAAAGAGTATAAATTATATGAAGATTTTGATAATCAAAAAATGTGGGAATCGGAGAAGAAAAAAAATGATTCTGAAATAAGTATATTAGAGAAAAATATATATATGTTGGAGAATGGATTAATTGAAAAGGAAAAGAATTGGACGGAAAATAAAAAAATATTTAATGAAATACAGATACTTGAAAAAAGAATAAAAGAGTATGAGAAATCACAAGAAAATTTAGTGTTAGACAAAAGTATTGTTGAATTAAATTTGTTAGAGAAAGAATTTGAGAATTGGTGTGATAATTACAAATTATGGAGAGATAAGAAAACAGACTTAATATTAAAAACTAATATTTCAAAAATAATAGATAAGGATGGATTACCTTTTATATTATTAACAAATAAGATGAATATAATTGAAAAAAATATAAATGAATTGATTGAGCCTTTTATAGATACAAAAATTAAATTTGATATAGATAAGAAAAACATAGATGTTGGTAATGTGACACAGTTAGATGGTGTTTATTCTCATTATGATGGTGGAATGCAAAAATTTATAATAAATTTATGTTTTAAAATGATATTTTCTAAATATAGTTTAATACCAAAATCAAATTTTTTTATAATAGATGAGGGTATTTCAGTTTTGGATAAGAAACATTTACATGAAATTAATTATTTATTAACATTTCTTTCAACATTGACTACAAATATTTTTTTAATAAGTCACATACCACAAATTCGGGATTTTGTGGATATAGAAATAACAATTGAAAAAAAAAAATATAGTAAATTAAAAAATTAAATATATAAATAAATGAATAAATTACATTTACGTGCAAAACTAAGTGAAACAGATACAGTTAATATTCTTGTAAAATATGAACATTTAGACTATTTTTCAAATTTAGTTACAATTGATACAAATTTAGAAAAGTTTGATGGTATTGATGAGGCAAAATACTCTGTTCAGGTATCTAATAATAACAAATTAACATTTATTAATGAAATAACAAATGAGAAACAAATTTTTCGTAAAGATGAAGTTGATTGTAGTGATTTTATGGAATCGGTACTAGAACAACTTGATGAGAATGAAAATATTGAAATAATTGGAAGATTCAGTAGTTTGAGCGGATCTTGTATAATATATTTTAAGACTTTAAATACGATATCATCTACTTTAAAAAATTCTGAATATATCGTAAGATATGATTGTGTTATGAATAAGATAGACAATATATTTTTATATTCTAATAGAGAGTTAAAAGAAAAAAAAATTATATATGATTTACAAGAAAATAGTATTCAGGAAGTTTTTAATGCAGATGGAAATATGGAGGAGGTTCAATTTGATATAGAAAATAATAAAATAAATAAAGTTTTATATAGAGATGTTGAATTTTCACAGAAATTTGTTTGTAATAGATTTATTCAACATATAACCAGTGTCATTTCATCGAAAATATTAACAGGTGATCCAATATATGAAGGTTCATTTGTAGGTTCAAACAGTGATGAAACTGTTCATGTTTTTGTATCAAAAGGAGAATCTTTAAAAAGTTTTTCTCCATTAAATAAAATTTATACAGTGGTAAAAATTAAAATACAAAATGAATTTAAAAATATGATTGTTTCTGATTACTATGATGTAATAGATGGAGAATTATCTATACAAGATAATGATGTATACATGACAATTGATGGTATGTCTATTTTTTCAACATTACTAGAAGATAGGAAGACAAATATAAATTTGACAGGAGTTGATTTTATATTGAAAGATAAATTTAACAATGATAATGTTTTTAAATATAAAGAGATTGAAGATGAGGATAGCGAGTTAAAAGAATTTACAGATTCTGTTAAGAAATTATCAAAAGATTATAGCACAAAAAATAGTAGAAATATTGAAGATGTATGTTTAGCAGCTATATTAGAAAAAAGTGAATCAGAACAATATTTAAGTATTGCTGATATATATGGGTCATTAATAGGGATAACTATTGAAAGACAATTATTTTCGTAAAAAAAGACTGTTAATTTTTTTCTTAATAAGAGATTTGATAAATTTCCAGATAGAAAATACTTTAATACTATGAATAATTGTATTATATTTATAATAATAGTTGTTAATAATATTAAATTGATTTGGTATAATTTGAATTGTTTTATATATTTTAGTATTAATATTATAGATATTTGTTCTAATTTTATTTATGAACATTCCTATAATAAAGAATTATAATAATAATTATCAATAATTATTATGAATTATAAGATTACATATTATAAAAAATGAAGATTAGAAAAATTAAAAAAAAAATATAATAATGAAGATTAAGAAAATATATGAAAATAATGATATATCAAAATATGAGATTTTACAGTCAAATACGGCAATTATAAATTCTTTAAGAAGGGTAATAATATCGGAAATACCTACAATCTCAATACAATATATAAAATTTATAGAGAATTCGTCACATTTTTTTTCAGAATTTATATCTCATAGAGTAGGATTAATACCACTGAAATATAATGGTGATATAAATGAAGTAAATGAGAAAAAGATATGTGGATGTGATAATGTGTGTGATTTATGTAGATTAATAATAAATGTCGATATAAAGAATGAAACAAATAATTTAAAATATTTTACATCAGATGATTTACAATTTAATAATGAAAAACTGTCAGCAGTAAAATATAAAAATCCGATAGCAATATGTAGTTTAAATCCTGGTGAGAATATAAAACTAGAATGTTATGCATTTAAAAATATTGGAAAGGAGCATTCAAGATGGTGTTCGGTATCAGGTGTTTCTTTCGTAAAAAAATATAATGTAAAAATAAAGGAAGAGGAAGGAACTATATATAAAGAAAACTATAATTTAGTTTTAAAAGGAAAAGAAGTATGTATCAAGAATGAATTTGAATTTATACCGGAGGACAATAAAGGTTTTTTTAAAGTATATGATAAGAATAGCAAGGAATTCAAAAATGTGAATATTGATATAGTTCCATCAAATAATTATATATTAAAAATAGAAACAAATGGTTCAATAAAAAACGATAAAATTTTGAAAACAGCAATACGTATATTAGATAAAAAAATTTGTGATTTGAAAAGTGTATTAGAAGGATAAATAAATATATATATAATTATAATTAAAATTAAATTAAATATTAATTTAATAAAAAAAATATTTAATATAAAATGGATTTTAAATCTTTCGGGAAAGAAGATTTGGTATGTTTATTAAAAAAACATCCATTTTGGATGAATAAAGAACCGCCAAAATATTGGTCAAAGACAAAACTTATAGATAAAATAAAAGAATTGAATATAAATATAGATGAGGTAAATTTTATTCCTAAGAAAGAATTATTAAGAAAATGTAAAGATTTTAAAAATTTTGATAAAAAAAAATATGACACGACAGACAAGATGCAAGAATTTTTAAATATTAATAAAGAATCCACAAATGAAATAAAAAATAAATTGTTACACTGTTTGTTAAATAATTCAGAAAATTTTTACATGACAGAAGATGACGCCGAAAATGATATAAAAAATTATTTTTAAAAGGATTTAAAAACAAGTATTCTAAAAAAAAATGTCATCTGAATATTTATTTAAATGTAAAACAAATGAAGCGTATGTAATAAAAACATTGGTAGAGTTATTACATCATACGATAAAAACTGCGTGTTTGCATATAACACCTAGTGGAATAAGTTTACGAATGATGAATACAAATCAGCAACTACTAATAGATATAGAGTTAAAGAACGAAAATTTTAGCACATATTATTTCAATTCAAAGGTTGAAAATCAAATGATAAATATTGGAGTAAACATGAATCATTTTTATAGGATGTTAAAATGTATAAAAAAGCGTGATGGTATAATTTTATTTATAGAAGAATCAGATAGATGTAGATTAGCTGCAAAAATTATACCGAAAGATCACTCAAAGGAGACTGAAACAAGAATAGCAATAACAACAATAGATAATTTACAAATAGAGTTACCAAGACGATATGAGACGTCGATTTTAGTGCAGTCGAATGATTTTAGTAAGATGTGTAAAGATTTAGCTTCTATTTCGTCAACAATAGAGGTAAAGGCAACAAAATACAATATTAAATTTTATTCAGATGTGGAATCAATATATTGTAAGCAATATACGTTAGGAACAACTGGTGAGAGTTTTGATAATGATGATATATTGTTTGAAGAAATTTTTGAGACGGAACATATAACGAGAATAATAAAGATTGCAGGATTAAGTAATAATTTAAATTTAATATATGAGAAAGATATGCCTTTTCACATATCTTCACGTATAGGAACTTTAGGAACAATTAATTTATATATTAAAAGTAAATCACAAATTGAAGAAGAAAATATATTGTAAAAAATTTAATATATTTTAATAATTTTATAAAATATTATAAAATTAGACAATCATATAATTTTTGGAGAGAGAGTCAGCTTTTTCATTACCGTAATTAGAATTATGAGCTTTAATCCAGATAAAATTTATATTTTCAAAGGGATAGAATGAATCAATTTGTAGCCAAAGATCTTGATTGAGAACATTTTTCCGCGCAGTAGTTTTCCAATTTTGAAGTTTCCATTTTGGAAGCCATTCAGTGATTCCTTTCACAACGTAATTTGAATCAATATATATATTAATTTGTTTCTCTGATAAAAATTTTTCTTTAATAATTTCAAGAGCTTTAATAACAGCGTAAATTTCCATTCTATTATTAGTAGTTTCTGATTCCTTACCGAAGTATTCAAATTCATTATTATCGTGTTGAATAAAGACACCCCAGCCACCTTTTCGTGTAGATGTAATACAAGAACCATCTGTGTAAATATCAACCATTATTAAATGAACAATAAAATAGACAATTTATTCAATTTTTAAAGTTCAATTCTTTCTATAATTTTTTCTTTATTATCTTTAAGAAATTTGGAAAAAATAATAAAATCTTTTAACATTAGTTCTTCACAAGCACCTGACATTATAATTTTACCGGAATGAAATACGAGAAATGTATTAAATTTTTTATTTGTAATATTTGGATTAATATTTTCACTTCTATGACTCCAAAAATCTGTGTCATAGTCATACGTGGAAAAATATAAAGTTCTTTCATGATTTTTATCCAAGAGCATTTTAATATTCATTCCCGTATAACCAAAATTTGTTTCAAATAAATTATAAAACTCTGATTTTTCTCTTAAAAGTTTATTTAGTTTATTTTTATCAATATTATATCCACAAGAAAACACAACATTTGTCATTACAAGTTTAAATGTTATTGTTATAGGTGTTGTCCATTTTGCAATTAATTGAGGACAAGTTTGTTTTATCAAAGTAATAATATATTCAATAGCCTGGTAAGCATGCTCCTTTTTTTTACATCCAGTTATCTGAAAATTACCATTTGTACTTATTTTAATATTAAGATTATTATTAGGAAAACAAACAACAATATTAACAGCATTACGAAAACTGATATTTTTGTTGTTTTTTTTGAAACTCAAATCTCCTTTAATTTTATTTTCAAAATAAGCCAATACAATTTCACAAGGATAGTTATTTATTTTATAATTAAGTTGTAGATTATCATATAAATCTTTAATGTTTATTTTTTCAGATACTGGAACATTTGCAATAATTGTTCGTGTTGAAATAAGAGATTTAAATTCTTCCATTTTTTTTTAATTTTTAAATTAAATTAAAAAAATCATTTTTTAAAAGAAAATGCTAATCAACATAGATTCGAATTATAGAGACTTTAATGAATATCCAAACATATCTGAATTCAAAATTCCAATAAATAGTTCAAGTGAAAATAATGTAAAAATAACAAATGATGAAGTGCAAACTTTTTATAGATGGGATGGTAATTCGTCATTTGATACTCCATTATCTCAAATAAAAAATGATACCTTGAAAATATCAGTTGTGGCAATTGATACAAATAAATTAATTATAGCCAATAGAGATTTAAATCAAAATTATAATAATTTAATAGGAACTATTTTTTACAATAATGTAAATTATCAAAGTTCAGAAGTAGTTACAGTCAATCAAAATATTATTACTTTAAAAGAAAATATTTTTGATATATTTTTTGATAACATAACAACAGTAAATGATATTTATAATATGTATGATGTAATTACAGATGGATTTTTTATTAATAAATCAAAACATAATACTAATAATTTACAAATTTTAGGAACAAAAAGTATCGTAAATAATTTGTATTTATATAATTTGAATAAAAAATGGAATACATTAATAACAAATACAAATGATAAAAGTGTCTATTTAAAAGATTTATCATATAGTAATGATGATTATTTTTTAGCTCGTAGAAATAAAAGACCAATATATAATTTTAATACTAATATATTCGAAAATGGTGTTAAAAAATTTAAAATTTTAGAATCTTCTGGAAGATTTGATTTACACGATATTATTGAATATGAGAATGTTAAAATGAAAGTTGCATCAATAAATAATATTGGAGAAGTTCAATTATTGATTATTTTAAATCCAGGAAATAATATCAAAGAAAGAATAATGACTTTATCAAAAGATATAAAAAAGGTAACAATTGAAATACTAGAATTTGGAAATGGAATAATATCAAAAGATTTTGTAGATGAAGAATATTCATCAGAATTAGTATCAATTATAGATAGAAAAAATATGCAGATATATAACTTTATATTGTTACATCAATCATATAATATATTTTATATAGATATAGAAAATATTTCAAAAATGAATAAAATAATATCTGAAAATAAAGAAATGTCATTTACAATGACATCTTATCAAAAATTTTCTCCTAATTTAAATATTATTACCAATTTTAAAAATAATTATGTAAAAGCAAAATTGAAATTAATATCAATATCATTACCTAATGCAAATATTATTGGATATAATACAAAATTATCAAATTTACCTTTTCTAATTTTACAATTTTCAAACGAAACAGATTCAAAATCTAATATTATAACAAATGATCCAAATCTAAAAAATGCTAATTTTATTATCCCAATTGCAAATATTAAAAATTCTTTTGATAACTATATAACAATTCGTTGCTTTCAATATAATACTATTAAACTTATATCAAATGATTTTTTTACATTTAAATTAATGACTCCAAATGGAAAAATTCTTCAATTTTCCGATAAAATAAATAAACCAATTAATACCTCTGTCAGTTTAAATCAAAATAAAGTTTATTCCTATAAAATCCAAGAAAGTATCTCTTGTAACTTTTGTCTAGATATTGAATAAATTTATTTAAAAAGTTGATATTTAATAATAAAAGCCTTTATAGCTCAGTGGTAGAGCGTTGCACTTGTAATGCAAAGGTCTTGTGTTCAATCCACAATGAAGGCAATAATATTTTCAAGTTCTCTTAAACTATATTGAATAATTCCAGTTGAATTATTATTTTCATCATAAAACAGAGACAAATCTTTATCTAATAAATTTGATAATTTTGTTTTTAAAATTTTTCTATAACATTCATACCAATAAATTTCTAACGTTTTTTTTGCATATATATAATCATTTGAATCATTTTTTTCAAAATCAAATTCACATTTAAATCTTTCATATTCTATTTGAATCTTTTCAAATATATATGAAAATATTTTACGTAGCTCTATTGAATTTTCAAATTTTGTTTGCATTGACATTTATATATATATATTTATAAATTTATTTTATTTCTAGTAATTTTACCTATTAAAATTTATTTTATTCAATTTTTATAAAAATAAAACTATATATAATAATTCAATTGGAATTATTATTTTCATTATAAAACACATTTTTATTTATCTCTATCTATAGAATTTTCTTTGATTTGTATTATATTAAATTTGAAATGTATATTTTGATTCTTTTGTTTCATTACTGTTCTTTCTAACATAAATGACTGCTCCACTTGGTCTTATTAATTTTACGTACTTTATATTTTTATATAAGAAGCAATCTTCACCATTGTTTCTTGCATCTGCCATAATTTTTAAATATTCTTTATATTTCCACTCTGATTCTTCTGGAAGTTTTTCCATTATTAGTTATAAAATATTTTATTTTAAATATTCAATTTTTAATATCTATCTATTTATACATAAGAAGGAACATATCCTTTTTGTATTCCCAGACTGAATTTTCTCTTTTTTTTATAATATCTAATACCTTTAATAAATTTTTTTCAGAAAAAAATTCTGAAGTTGTAGTGTTGACTGCATTGAATATACATTGTTCTTGTTGCATTATAGTCAATATTTGTTGTTCCAAATTATGTGGATTTTCAACTTTGATGAGAAGTTCTACATCTGGTCCCACCGTTGGGGTCATATATTTGTTTTTGAAATACTCATACACTTTTTTTTCATCTTCTTCTTCTGTTTCCCCTAATTTGAAAAGTTGATTTCCTTTATCATCTTTCCACGAGGAACAGGGTAAAGATATTATGTAAATGTATCCCGATTTGTTGGCTTTTCTTTGTCGTTGGTAAGGAGGTAAAATTGGAGATAATGTTTGATGAAGTCTTTCTTCTAACTCAGCAATCCTTTCATCTTTCTCAGCAATTATTTGTTCCATATTATTTTCTTCTCCATCATTATCAGCATCTTCTTTTTGTAGTTTTTCTAATAAATTCTTAATATCATCAGCACTTTGAATTTCATTTAAATCATCAGGAAGAATAGAGTCAATTTTACTCCATTTACGAATATAGGTTTGACGGATAAAACCAAGAGAAGCAAGAAAATGTAATTTTGGATATTGATATAGAGGTTTATAAACACATCTAAATTGTTCAAAACTAAGTTTAAAGTTAAGACCAAATCGCTTTTCTTTCCATTCATCATATATTTTAAGTGGGATTTGAAAAGTATCTTTATCTGTTTGGTTTGAAAACTCAAGAAAGTCCGTGAAAATAGAATTAATAATAGATGAGTCACCATTTTCACTTTTAGTCAAAGTTTGATAAATGTTTTGTTGAGTATTTTTAAAAATTTGCTTAGCATTAAGAAACGATGTATGACATTCTTTAAAGTTTTGGAAAGCAATCCTTTCATCTTTTTCAGCAATCCTTAAATCCTTTTCAGCAATTATTTGTTCCATTGAATCATCATCATTACGATTTTGTTTAGCTCTTACTTTGGACTGACAATCCTCATAAGTCATACCATCTTTATAAGCATCTATAATATGGGGGCTAACAACAATACCCCCATCATCACATAAAGCCCATTTCTTTAAGACAGGACTGTTATTCAATTTTTTCATTCTATTTACAGTAGAGTAAGATATATCTATTCCCATCCAAGCAGAATGTTTTCTATCAAAATGTTTTTTATGAACTAGGTGACAACCTTTTTTATATCCATATTTTTCTTCGCAAAACTTATAATAATTCTCAAAAAACAGAGAAAGAGTATTGGTTTTTAATAACTCAATTCCCAATGCTTTTTTATGTTTGTTGGTAATACAGACAATTTCTTTTCCATAATAAACAACTCTTTGCAAAAAATTTTCATGTTCCATCTTTTTATTTTTTTTTATCAATTATTAATTATAAAATATTATATTTTAAATATTCAATTTTTAATGTAATTTAATTCAATTTTTATAAAAAATAAAATTATAAATAAAAATTATTTTATATAAGATAAATGACAAAGCAACAACAGCAGCAACAACAACAACAACAAAGACAGCAAAATCAAGCAACTGTTTTTAAAATAAGTAATTTTAATGTCGATAAATATTATAAACAATTAGAACAGCAACATCAAAAAATTGTCGATGATCCAAAGAAAATGTTACAAGCTACAAATAAAATGGAGGAGACAATAATGAAAGCCCGAAATGAAAGAATTCAAAAATTAAAGAATGTAAGAAATGGAGATTTAGTTGAGTTTACAAAAGAGTCAGGATATAGAATGAATGGAGTATATATAATAAAAAAAACGGAGAAGACAACAAAATTAATGCAATTATCAACTGAATATAATGATTATGGGACAGTTCCTCCAATATTTTCTTTAAATAAGGATGTTTTACCAGGATATTGGACATATGCAAGATTTACATTTGCATCTTGGTATTTAGAGCCAAATCCTGAGCCAATAAATTGCAGGGAATGGAAAAATAAAACAAGTAAAGACTTGGTTTCTGAAATTCCAGGTGAGTTAATATTAGATTTAGGATGGGTAAAATTATTCTTTTTTGATAGAACAAAAGCACAAGTAATGCGTTTATTAAAAAATGAAGTATTATACTTTAATTGCGATGAAGATGATGATACTGATTGTGGACAAATGTATTTACACGAAGATTTCTATCCAAATTATCAACAACAACAACAACAACAAAAACCAAAACAACAAAAACCAAAACAACAAAAACCAAAACAACAAAAACCAAAACAACAAAAACCAAAGCAACAAAAACCAAAAAAATCGTGGTTTTCTGGTTTATTCAAGTAAATAAATTTTGATTTAATTTTTAATTTTGTGTAAAATTAAAAAATCTAAATAATTATATTTTAACAGTTTTTTCAAATAACATACCAATATTTTTCCAGTCAATATTAGGTCTAATATGTTCGTTAAATTCATTGTAATCAATTTTATAAAAATTTTTACGAAAGTCGGTAATAGAGAGATCACCACCATAAGATTGCAAAAGTCTCCAACTTGGCGCAGGTTCAAGATCATTTTCGTATTGAAATAAATCATAATACATTTTTTTAAGATACATGATGCTTTTATTATAGAGAGGGTTATTTTTTTGTTCAAGGATAAAAGCATAGCAACAATTAAAAGAACAGAAGATTCCATCAACTAGATAAAAATTTTGAGGGGAGTGTTTTAGAGTAAAGTCATCATTTTTAATATCTTTAACATTTTCCAATTGATTTTTGGTAATAGTTTCTTGCAGACAGTAATTATTTTTAGTAATTTCACTATAATATTCTTTATATACTTTATCATTAATATAATCTATTGGACAACCAAGAGGTTTATATTCAAAGGGATGACGACACCAAAAGCAAGAACAAGAAGGATTTTTATTAATATTATTTATATTTTTCATAGTCATAAGACAGTATCTTTCATTTTTAGCTTCATCAATAAAAGAAAAATTATTTTTAACTTCTTTAGAAATATTTGAAATTTTAGTTTTTGTATGCACACTGTAAATATTTCCTAATTTATCAGAGGTATTACCATTGGTATTAAATTTATATTTAACATCAATAAAATCAAAAGATACATTTTTTAAAACAAATTTAGGATTCTTCATTTTTGTAAAAAATAAATTTTTTTTATATTAATCAATTTTTTTTAATTTTTTTTAAAATAAAAATAATAATAAAGAGATGGAAACTTGGTCAAATAAAATTTCAAAAAATATAGAAGAAGATATAAATAATTTAAAAAATAATGATGAAAAAGAAAGATATAATATAATTAATGGAAGAAATTTTCAAAAACTAAAAAGATGGAGTCCATTACAATCTTTATTATTATGGAATATAGACTTTTACGAATATGTGATATTATTATTAGAAAATGGAGCAAATCCAAATTTACGGTCTGCTTGTGGTTTCAATTTTTTTCAATTATATATAATTTTAATATATACACATCCATCTTTTAAGACAATAGAAAGTATAAAAAAATTCATAAAAATTGTAACAATTTCATTTAACAATAATAATACATTTTTTTTTAAAAAGAAATTTTATTATTTATTAGATTTTTTATATTTACTTCAGAATAGAAAAATTAATAATATATTAATAAAAAATAAATTTACAGCTAGTATCAATTTACAATACAGTGTATTGGATAGTGATATATACGATGAAATGGTATTACTATTTTTATGTCTAGGATGTAAATATAATATATTGAAGCATAAATATACATATTTAAAAATATATGATATAAAATTTTTATTAGGAAAGAAATTTAAAATATCATCTGAAAATTTTTTCAAAAAATATATTATAGAAATGTATAAAATTCCAGATAATTTATCAAATAATGATATAATGAAAAGAATTTATTTTTTAGTAAAAAACATAGATATACAATTTATAAATCAAAAACTGTATGATATATATAAAGATAGTCCAATGACTTCTGTTGAAAATGATGCTGATTTTTTTAATCCGCTATTTGTAGAAAATAGTCAATTACAAAGATATGAATTTTTCACAGAACCGATAATATATACAAATAAAAAACATTTTTTTCACAAAACATATTTTTATGATTTATTTTCAAAACATATTGATATTTATACAAGACAGAAAATAGATAAGAAAATATTAAGAAAATATTTATCATTTATGGATAATAATTTTATGTTTCCAATACAGACATTAGATGATAGTTTAAAGATATCACCATATATATTTAATAATTTTGATAATATGAATAAGGTTGTATTATTATTGGAATATATAAATGAGTTTATAAAATTATATAATCCATATAATCAATTTGACAGTATACGAAAATTAAAAAAATTTGAATTACGATATATTGCACATTATTTATATTATGAATCAGATCTATTTAAAAAATTTGAAACTCAAATATCATCACCAAAAATAGAAAAGATATTACTTTTAATTTTACATTTTTGTCTGAATAATAAGTGTAATATAATAGGATATTTTATAGAAGAGTGCTTACAAGATATAAAATCTTACAAGAAAGTAAAACATATTATTCATAATCTTGAAAATACAGAGAATTCAAATGTATTTTATAATGAATATTTGTTCAGATATATTGAATTTCATCCAGTCTATATAGCAAAATTTATAGAAAATATGTTGTCATTAAATACATTTGAAATTGATGGATAATTTTATTTAGTTCAATAAATAAAATAAAATAAACTTAGGAAAAGAATTGAGTATCAAAAAAAATAAAAGGTTTAGAAGAACTTACAGTTGGAATTTGAGGTAAATGATGTAATTTCATATATTTTCTTAATTCTAGAATTAATTTTTTATATGTCATAATATTTTTATTATTATACAAAACATATAAAAGTCCTTGGATAAGAGCTCCTCTAATTTGACCATTTGTATTTAATAATTCATAACTAACTTGAGTGTCAAGAGAACTTGAAATTGAAAAAATAGAACTATTTATTGTTTTAGTATTGTTAATTATATTTTTTTTAGTAAAAGAATACGGTAAATCAGACATTGATGAACTATAACATGCATCAAAAATTAAAATTGTTTTCACTCCAATTGGTATTTGTTGTAATAAAGAGTGAATTTCATCATCTAAAATATTTTTATCATCACTTGTATAAATATATTCGTCAATTCCATCATTTTCATCACTATTCATATCTTTTAATCTTCTTCCATGACCAGAATATGCAAACATAAATGTATCTCCTGAATTAAGTTTTTTAACGATATTTTCAAAATTTTTCATTATATTTTGTTTTGTTGGTTTTAAAATAGAATTATCTGTAATAATAATACGTTCATCAAATTTATATCTATTATGGAAAAAAACATCTAATTCGAAAATATCATTTTCTGTTCCTTCTAATCTGTAAGGTTTATTTAAATATAAAATACCAACACCTAAAAAGTATTTTTTTGTAATATTTTTTTCTCTCATTTATTCATGTAATTTTAAAAAAAAATTATTTTTTGTTTGGTTATGATAAGAAAAGTTGTATAATGTTTTAATTGTAATATCTAGGTCTAATGTCACATTTTCATCATTTTCAATAATACAGGAAGGAACAAAAATATATGTTAGTTCATTAGAATTTGGTATAAATTGTTGAATCTCAAAATTCTTCGAAATAAAAATAGTATTATCCGTGGCAAGTGGTTCAACGGATATAACTTCACTTTTATATTCATAAATATCTTTTGTATCATTCAAATCCGATTTACTTATAAATCTTAAATTAAAATATAGTTTTTTGGGCAGATTATTATTTTTTATAATACCATTTATAGTGACAGTTAAATTATCTAATCTTGTATAATAATTTTTGTTAAATAATATTAATTTTGAATTTTCGTATATTTTACTATTTGATAATTTTGTCAATTTAGGATTGAATACACTAAAAATATATTCTCTTGTTATATTTGGTTTTAAAAATTCTTGCAAATATGAATTATACTCTGTAATATAATTACTATGTGGAAGCTTTTCTATTATTTCCGTTAAAATATCACTTTTCATATTAGATATATCTTTTCTAACTTTCTCTAATGTTTCTTCCGCATTTTTTTCACTTACATGCTTCACATAATTTTTACTCACGTCATTTACATTCATACTATTATTATTTACATTTTTAGTTTCCTGAGATTGTTTATTTACAGAATAAACAGTCCTACCTGTATCTCTATCAAAATTTTTTACTAATGCCATTGTTTGTGAATTATATTTTGGTAAATTCATCGGATTGAATTTAGTAGTATTACCTCGATTATAAAATGGTGATGATTGCATTTTAAATAAAAATATTAATCTTTAAATAATTATTTAAAAAAAAATAATATAAAGAGATATTTTTTTTGTTTAAAATGAGTCAAGATTCAATAAAAATTACTGTTGATAAAAGACAGCGTATTATTGATTTAAATAAGGATATAAAAAATTTTACTTTAAATTTTGAGATTAAAGAAAAAGATAATAGGAATTTTTTGATGCAAATATTATCTCAGAAAAAATTGGATGAAGAAAATATAGATGATTTAGAGATGAAGCCAGTTGACGGAGCAATATCGGGAACAGTTGAACATAATGATGATGTGTACGAAAACTATGTTTTAGTGTTAAAAAATGAGAATGAGGAAGAGATAGAGATTGAGTTAAATTTAGATATTATTGAGACTTATCCTGATGTGGAGAATGTGAATAATTTAGAAAATTCAAAGAGTGATGGAGAATATACAAAATCAAATAATAAATATTATTATATATTAATTTTATTAATATTTATAATTTTAAGTTTTGTAATTTATAATTATTTTTCATCTAAACCTATAAATATAGTAGATGACGTTTCTGCACAAAAAATAAGTACATATGAAGCAATAAAAAATTTAACACCACCAAATGTGGTTGAAAATGTAACAGCAAATATAGTTTAAAAAATTGAATATTCAAACATTTTTTATTATAATAAAAAATGAATTATTATGAGATAAAAGATTATAATATGTATGAAAATTTAGTAAAAACAGAAGATATAAAAATGAAAGATTTTTTAAAGATGAAGGATTTGTCATTAGTAATGAATAAAAATTATACATATGTTGATACTTATAAAGGTTATAAGATATGGTTCAGATGTTATCCGTATTTATTAGAGCAACGAGCGTTTATTTGTAATTTATATTATGGTGATAATAAAGATATAATATATATAAAAGAGTTAGGATATGAAAATTCAAAAATAATATATTCAGATGATGTTCCCTTTTCAAAAAATCATTATGAAAAAATATGGAATGAATATTTAGATTTAAAAAGAAAATTATACATGTTAAAAACAGATAATCCTCAAAATAATGAAAATTAGAACATCATTATTTTTTATTTTTAGTGCTTTGAAAACAGAGTTATCATATAATTTTTCAAAAGAATGGTTAAGATATAATTTTCAAAATAATTTAATTTATGGTAATGACACAACAAAAAGTATAAATTGTGAGCATTTAATTCCAAAGTATTATTTAAAAAAAAATAATGTAAATAATAAGGCGTTTTGCGATTTACATTTGTTACATTTAGCCAATGCAAAAATAAATTCACATAGACAGCATTATAAGTTTGATAATCTAGAAAATGATGAAAATATTTATTTAGATACAAATGGAGAATTAACAACAATTAATAGATATTGTGCAAAATCAATTGTAAAAAAATCATTTGAACCACCTGATGAATCAAAAGGAATTATTGCCAGATCAGTTTGTTATTTTTATTGGACTTATAATTTAAGTTTTTACAAAGATATTCTGGATAGAAAAACGTTAATTGAGTGGAATAAAAAATATAAAGTGACCAAGTTTGAAAAAAATAAGAATCAAAAAGTATTTACTATTCAACAAAATAGAAATATTTTTGTAGAATATCCAATATTGGTAAATATTTTTTGCTCAAAATATTTATTTTTCATAAAATATATTTTTGATAAATTGAAAATTAAAAAAAAATCAAAATATTTATTTTTCATAAAATATATTTTTGATAAATTGAAAATTAAAAAAAAAAATAAAAATAAAAAAAATCTTGTGTAAATGTAGAAAGATAATATGTCTAAACAAGATTACGCAACCATTATTTTCTCTTCTGGACAGAGAAACAATTTAATACAATTATTCAACAGTGTTTTTGATACTGATAAATTAAACAGTTCAATATCAGCTGCTAATGCTTACCACGCTGGACAAAGTAACAGTGTAGCTGGTGAAATTAGTACTTTAAGTATTGATACAGCAGGTTCTGGTTATGCTGTTGGGGATAATCTTCATTTATCATCTACCAATGGTTTTGGAGCTGTAGGAAGTGTAGCCACAATCGATGGAAGTGGAGGAATAACCGATATTACCATTAATTATGGAGGTATGGGATATGCTACCACAGATACGATTACCATCTCTACTGATGGAAGTGGTTCAGGTGCTGCTGTTAGTGCAAGTGCAGTAGGTTCTGATAGTGTTACTATTTCTGATGTAACATCTGCATTATCTACACAAAACACAACAAATAAAGCTTACTTAAGAAGTTTAAACAGTTGTGATGATAGTGCTGATTTTATTACTGCATTAGGAAATGTAAGTGATTTAGGAACAAACTGGGCTGCTGCTATTAAACGTGCTGCTGATGCTTTTGCACTTTCTTTCCCAGATATTCCACAGTCTGATGGAACAACTACATTATCTTATAATGTATCTCCATCGTCTTTGAGTCAAGCACACTTAAATGCAGCTGATGAAGCAACACAAGCTGCTATTATGGTCAAAGTGCGTTCATTAGAAAGTTTCATTTCATATGTGAACCAAGCTGTTGAGGAATACTACCGATCTATGTCTTGGCAAAAGAACACACCAATTACATATTTAGTTCAAAATGATGTTTCGGCTTTTGTAAGTTCTGTATCTACTGCTGCTGATTCTATTTCTAAAATGTGTAAAGAAGCTGAATTATTATATACAATGTTCAGATTAGGAACATTTATCAATGAAGATAATGTTGCAAACTTCAAGTCTGCACGTGCTTCTGCTCATACTAATTTAGATGCTGTTGCAACTGCTGCTGCAACTCTTGAATCTACTTTGACTGAGAATGCTTAAATTTGAAACAATAACGTTGCCATTTTTGTTAATTATTAATGCATTATAAATTTTTATATTATATTGTTAATATAAAATTGATTTAAATATTAAAAAATTTATATAAAAGATGCTAAACAGAGCTATTATTTTTGGTGGAACTAGAGGAGTTGGTTATGAAATTGCAAATATGCTATCAAAAAAGGGAAATACTGAATTAATATTTACGGGAAGAAATATAAACAATGTCATGGAAGTTGAAAAAAAATTTGACAAAAATGTCTTGGGTATGGAGTTAGATATGTCCAATACAGTATCAATTGAAAATTTTAAAGCAAAGGTTGAAAAAATAAGTTTCAAGCCCAATATATTAATTTTTAATGCAGGATATTTATCATTAAGAAATGAAGAGAAGGATATAAATATTGAAAAGTTATTCAAGGTGAATACAACAGCACCAATAGTATTAACACAGCATTTTTTAAAAGATATGAAAAAAGAAAATAATGGACATATAATTTTTAATTCTCCTGAATACAAGATTGATGAAAAAGTTAAATTATTAACTCCATATATGCAATCAAAATTAGCACAAACAACATATATGAAATCATTATCTTATATATTGAAGAAAAATAATATAAGTTGTAACAGCATTTGGACAAAATATCCTCTTTGGACAGATGCAATAAAGATGCGAAATATTGGTGATAAGAATTCTTGTGTAAGTCCACAAATATTAGCAGATGTAGTTGAGCAGATTATTTATTATGAAAATCCAAGATATTTTAAAGGAAATAATATTTTAGATTCTGAATATTTAAAAAAAAAGAAAATAAATGTAGAAAAGTATTATTTAGGTTCTGAGACAGAACCTCTTGATGAATTATTTTATCAACATTTGACAGAACGTTTGCAAACAAAAAAATATCAATATAATTTTTAAATTGAAAAACATTTAAATTGAAAACAATAGCTCTGTTAGCTCAGATGGTTAGAGCGCACGACTGTTAATCGTGAGGTCATAGGTTCGATCCCTATACGGAGCGCTATACAAATATTTTTATTTAACTGAATAAAAATTAAGATAAATGATAAAATTTTATTTTCCACCTGCAGGATTTGGTTTATGGTATCAACTAGGTGTATTGCATAAAATTCAAAATAAATATACAGATTATCAATTATATGGTGGTTCTGCCGGTTCCATAATATCTATTCTATCTATTCTGAAAAAAAAAGATTCTACTTTTGAAAATATAGTAAAAATATCAGATAAAATACGAAAAACAATTTTTAATTTGAATTATTATTATTATTTAGATTTATTTATCAAAGAAGTATATAAAATAATAAATAATTATGAAATTGAGTATGTTCAAAAAAAATTAAAAAAAATATTTATTGAGGTTTCAGAAATAAATATATCAATGAATTTAAATTTTTTTGAAAGAAAATTTATAAATCCGAAAAATTTAATTGAATTACGAAATCTATGTATTGCATCTTGTTATCTACCTTTTCTATTTAATTACAAAAATCCTATATATTACAGAATTGAAGATAAAAAATATTGTGATGGATTCTTTAGTAATTTTTCAAATGTTAATGATTCCTTCATAAAAATAAATTCATATGATTATGCTACAATCGTACCACGAACAAATAAATACTTTTATTATAATTATATATTAGGAAAAAAATATGATTTTAATCAATTAAATTATAATTGTTCTATTTTTACTTTTATTAAAATGACTATAAATATTGTTAAAGATCTATTTTTATTATCAACTTATGACATATTTTTTAGATAAATTAAAAATTGATTTTATTTAATATTTTTTATTTCTTAATAAAAATGAATTATGTAAATAATAGATTTGAAGGATCTAAACCTTTTAAACGTAAAAGTAATATATATCATAATGGAACTTTTTATAATAATGAAAATGAAATTTTAGCAAGTGGTAAATTTAAAAATTATAAATTACATGGACTTGGCATACTATATGAAAATAATAGAAAATATATGGAAGGAAAATTTGTTAATGGGATATTGCAGTGTAATTATGGTAAAGAATATAAAAATAATAACTTATATTATGAAGGATGTTTCAAAAATAATAAAAAACACGGTAAAGGAAAATTATTTATAGATAATCAAATATGTCACTGTTCTTACAATAATGATAAATTAAATGGAAAATTTACATCTTACATTAAAATTAATAATAAGTTACAAAAACTATATACACTTCATTATAAAAATAATATAAAACATGGAATTTATGAACAATTTTATGAAAATGGTAATCGTTATATTACAACTATATATAAAAATAATATACAAAGAGGTCCTGGAATACTCTATTACGAAAATAAAAAAATAAAATATGAAGGAAATCTTAAAAACTTTCAATTTCATGGAATTGGCTCGTTATATAATATAGATAATAAATTAATGTATTATGGAAGTTTTAAAAATAATTTTTATGATGGTTATGGTATTGTTTATTACCATAATGGTAATGTTAAATATGATGGAATATTTTCTTATGGAAATTTTCAAAATGGTGTTGAGTATGCAGAAAATGGTTCAGTTATTAATTCAAATAATATACGACAAAAACACCGCGATGAAATGAATATTCGAAACTTTCTGGAAACAAATAATACTGAAAAAATCAAAGACATTTCAAAAGATATTTTAATAGAATTTACTGAAAAGACTTATTCTATTAAAATTTGTTCAGAAACTCCTCGTGAGGAAATTTTATCTCAAATGAGAAATGTATTTCAAAAGAATAGATTAAATTTAATAAAGAATCAACAGAAAAATGATATTTTTGATACATTTGGAAATGAAATTATTGTTCCTTGTATTGGTTCAGATGATGCCATTTATGATATTTCGTCAATGGAATACTTATTTTTGCGAAATGAAGTAGGTGATTACGTTAATATTAAATATATATATAATGATAATAATGAAAGTATTCCTAATTTTCCTTTAATGAACAATGGAAAAATTTTAAACTCTTATTTTTGTCCGACATTTGATTTATCTTAAAAAATGAAAAAAAAATATATTATTCTATTTTAAAAATGTCTCCTGCATCTATTAATCTAAACAAATTAAAACAAAATAAATCATTCGATGATATACAAAATTTTGATGACTCTACAAATATTAATATTCTCTTTGAAGAATTTTTAGAGTTAAAAAAAAAATATCCATTAACATATATTTACTTGTTTCAAAAAAAAATTACAAAAAAACAAAGAATTGATAATATTAATAAGTTTCTGAAATCTACAAGAAAATAATAATATTTTTATGATAAATTTATAAATTTATCAACAAATTTTATATTATAGTCCTTATTTATAGAAGTTAAGAAAAATGAACAATTTACCGACATTTACAACTACACCTATTACTTCTATAAATGAAAATAGTGTGTATACTTATAACATTAATGCTTCAGATGCTGATGGACAAACTGTTACATTTTCTACTACTACTATTCCTAATTGGTTATCTTTAACTAATAATGGTAGTAATAACGCAACCTTGTCCGGAACTCCATCTGAAAGCAATATTGGTAATAATAGTGTTGTTCTTGTTGCAACTGATTCAGCTGGTGGTGAAACTACACAATCCTTTACGATTGTCGTCAATGGCTTACCATCCTTTACCAGTAATGCTATTACTTCTGCTAATGAAGATAGTGTTTATACTTATAATATCACTGTTACAGACCCAGAAGGTGACAACACAACAATTACTGCA